>Ga0304728_1000134_pt1 | contig 59317 bp, 47 predicted proteins | sample C_130625_MF_Meta_FD_190476 | JGI IMG/M metagenome (GOLD analysis project Ga0304728, IMG submission 190476) | Freshwater microbial communities from Lake Croche, Canada to study carbon cycling - C_130625_MF_MetaG (v2) (version 2) | ecosystem: Environmental > Aquatic > Freshwater > Lake | place... | reverse complement strand
TCAGTAATAAATCTTTGTTCTTTACTCCATGATAAAAAGATTTTTAGATTTGAAAATAACTTGTTTACATAGTTGTTTGATAACCCTACTTTCTTTTCTTTTGAACCTTCTTTGGTGGGTAATTCAATATCTAAACAATGGTTCTTAAATTCAGTTTCAAATCTTCCATATAAAATGAAATCGTAGGATAATTTATGTTTCGTATCAATTTCAAATTTTAGTAGTGTATTCTGTAATGAAATCAATGTTTTAGTATAACCTCTGTGATACCTTTCCTTATCCTTTAAGAACAAATCATAGGAACTCCAAAAACTCTTTGATTTTGGTTGTTTCTTCGTTTGTGTTTCAACATTTTTTTCGTAATTGATTTTAACCAGTATTGGTGTAGGTATATCACCATTTTCAATAAGTTCAGTAATGATACCTTCCAATTTGGTTCTAACTGATGTAATTCTTTTGATTATTTGAGTGTAGTTAGGACAACCATTTGATACCACTCCTGACTTCCAGTATTTTGGTTCAATATATTCCTTTGTTGGAAATCGTTTGTAGGTTCCTTTGTATTTGTATTGTAGTTGTAAAGGACAAACCTTCTTACCATTCAATACTTTCACATCTGTTTTGACTATGACTAACGATACACCCATGACTTTTAATTGTAATACTAATATACAATTAAATCTTAAATTGGTTATGGTATGGGTTATGTTTTGATATTAAAGAAAAAGCCCTCATAAAACTTACTGATAATCAGTGCTTTATAAGGGCTATTTTCATCTTCGTCGGGAAGACAGGATTCGAACCTGCGACCCCCTGGTCCCAAACCAGGTGCGCTACCGGCCTGCGCTACTTCCCGATTAAAAATTTCATCCCAAATCAGGTATGCTACCCCCGAGTTCTCGGGACTACTTCCCGATTGAAAATGTTGCCGATTCCCCTACTTTAAAGTTAAAGAGCGGTGAGGGCGGGATTCGAACCCGCGGTACAGAGTAACCCGTACGGCAGTTTAGCAAACTACTGATTTCAGCCGCTCATCCACCTCACCGTCCTTGCTCTTTTCAGAGAGGGCTGCAAAAATAGGCTCCTGATCTCTAATTGCCAAAAAAGGATGAAAGAAATATTAAAATAAAAATCCCGAAGCAGTGTTTATCTGTTCGGGATCTTTAAGTTTATTATTGCTAAACGCTTACATAGCGGCTAATTGCACTTTTTGGGTCAATTCCATCACGTTCTCACGAAAAATAGAATCAGTATCCATTAAATCTTTTACGGTCTGACAAGAGTGTATTACAGTGGTATGATCGCGTCCACCAAAATGTTCTCCAATTGTTTTCAAAGAATTCTTTGTAAATGCTTTTGCCAAATACATGGTAATTTGACGCGCTTGTACAATTTCTCTTTTTCTTGTTTTGTGTAACAATCTGTCGTAAGGCACATCGAAGTATTCGCAAACCATTTTTTGAATTGCATCGATGGTAATTTCTTTGCTGCTGGTTTTTACAAAATTGCGTAATACTTTTTTGGCTAGTTCAACATCAATCTCTTTTTTATTTAAAGAAGACTGTGCTAATAATGAAATTAAAGCACCTTCTAATTCTCGTACATTGGTATTAATATTATAGGCCACGTACTTCACCACTTCTTTTGGCATATCTAAGCCATCGTTCTTCATTTTCTTCTCTAAAATCTCTATTCGAGTTTCATAGTCAGGTATTTGAAGATCGGCGCTTAAACCCCATCTAAAACGGCTTAATAAGCGCTCTTGCATGCCGTCTAAATCTTTTGGCGGCTTATCTGAAGTAAGTACTAATTGCTTGCCGCTTTGGTGTAAATGATTGAAGATGGCAAAAAATGCATCTTGGCTTTTTTCGGCCCTACTAAAGAATTGAACATCATCAATAATCAATACATCTATCAATTGATAAAAATGGATGAAATCGTTAATGGCATTATTTCTGCTATGGTCTTGAAATTGGTTAATGAATTTTTCGCTGCTCACATATAATACAACCTTACTAGGATGCATGCGCTTTACATCATTCCCTATTGATTGTGCCAAATGGGTTTTGCCTAATCCAACACCACCATATATTACCAAAGGATTAAAAGAATTTCCTCCTGGTTTGTCTGCAACTGTTTTACCAGCTCTGCGTGCTACCCTGTTACAATCGCCTTCTATAAAAGAATCGAAAGTATACATGTGGTTTAACTGCGGATCAATTTGCATTTTCTTTAAACCAGGAATAACAAACGGATTTTTAACCGGATTGTCAATAACCAACGGAAAATTCATTTCGTTGTTATTGTATGTTTTCATATTACTTGCTGGAATATCCATAGACCCGCTACGTCCATTGGTGTTTCCGCTATCAACCATAATTCTATATTCTAAACGTGCTTCTTTGCCTAATTCACGCTTTAAAGTTTTTGCTAATAAGTTTACATAATGCTCTTCTAAATATTCATAGAAAAACTGGCTAGGTACCTGAATCATCAAAACATTCCCCTTCAAATCAACCGGAGTGATTGGTTCGAACCAAGTTTTGTAGTGTTGCCACTCCACAATGTCTTTGATAATTTTCAAGCAATTGCTCCAGATTAATTCAGCGTTTTTAGACATACAAAAAATACAATTTATAGCGGGTTACAATATTCTACTTCTACAGTATTTCTACACAATCAATCAATGTTTTCCACAATCGACGAATGTTAAGAAATTATTAAGGGGAGTGCAATATGTACACTTTATGTTGAAAAAAAAATTTTTTATTTCAGTTATTTATTTCTTATTAAAATTGATTTGGATTTTACCCTTTTCCCGGCATTATATAAAGAAAAATCATAATCAATGCGCCCTAGTTGAATTCCAGCCCAGCCAACCTGATTTACAAGCACTTCATTTTGCTTTTTATTGGTGTATTTCCTTGGAATTTCAAAGAAACGGTGGGTGTGGCCGCCCAAAATTAAATCGATATTTTCTGTCTCTTTTGCCAAAACTTCGTCACTTATTTTACCATCATCATACTTATCCCCTAAATGAGACAAACAGATTATCAAATCGCAACCCTGTTTTTTTAAAATGGCAGCCGTTTTATTGGCTGCCACAATTGGGTCTTGATAGACCGTTTTTCCGTATAAATTTTCGGGTACCAATCCTTGTAATTCTATACCCAATCCTAATACACCTATTTTATTTTTTCCTTTTTGAAATATTTTATAAGGCACTGTTTTGTTTTCTAAAGGCGTATTTGTAAAATCGTAATTGCAAATAAGAATGGGAAAATTTGCATGTTGTAATTGCGTGGCAAAATTTTCTATCCCTCCATCAAAATCGTGATTACCCATTGTGGCTGCATCATAACCCATCATGGTCATGGCTTTCATTTCTGGTTCGCCTTTGTACATATTAAAATACGGAGTACCTTGAAAAATATCGCCAGCATCTAACAGTAAAACATGTTCTGTATCCTTTCTAATTGACTCAATTAAGGCTGCTCTTGCCGCAACACCGCCCATTCCTTGGTTTCTACTGCCATCCATCGGAAAAGGCTCTAACCTGCTATGCACATCGTTTGTATGTAAAATGGTTAGCTTATTGTTTGCGGCTTCTGCATGGGCATCATCATGTATAAGCGTTGAAGCCAATAATGCAGTGCCCGCAACAGCCGTATGTTTAATGAACTTTCTTCTATTAATTGACATTAGTAGTTCTGTTTTCAATTTTTGTATCCACTGATTTTCCATTGGCTGTTAACCAGCTTGCGTAATCAATTAGTGCATCTCTTAGTAAAATTCCTTTATTCATTTGAGCAATTCCTTTTAACATAGCACAATCACTTCCGCCATTTGCTACATAATCGGAATTAGCTACTGTATATATGTTTGCGGTATTTAAAGCTTGGCCATTTACCAATACATGTGTTGCTTTTTTGTCTTTAATTTCCATGGTAACACCAGATACAGGCCATCCGCCGTCTGCAGCAATTTTGTCTAATAATTGCATTAAAACCGTACCGTTTAATTTTTGAAGTACGATTAAATTATCGAAAGGCATTAATTCGAAAATCATGCCTACCGTTAATTTCCCTTTTGGAATATACGATCTTACACCTCCATAATTTACAAAAGCAGCATCAACCTTTATTCCAAACTGCTTTTCTGCTTGATGTTTCAAGGCATCGGCCATAAAATTACCAATGGTTGATTCAGGTTGTTTTTTAGATAGTCCTTCGGTTGAAAATCCAATTACTTTACCCATTGAAGCTTTCATTACAGAACCATAAGGTGCTAAAAAACGAATAAAAGCAGAATCAACCGGCGCTTCTTTGCTAATTTGATAATCTTTGTATTCCACCACAGCAGTTTGCGGCAAAGGCTTACAAGATAATAGAAAGATAAAGGCAATTATAAAACAGCTGCGTGTATAAAAAATCATTAACCCCGTTATTTATAGGAAGGTAAGAAGTTTAGATGTACGAATTTGTAAATTTTTAGTCTATTTAAGTAGTAGTTTTGTCTTTTTAAAACCACAATTATGTCGTACGAAATAACAGGAAAATTAATTGCCCGATTTGATATCGTTCAAAGAACAGAAACTTTTAAAACACGGGAATTTGTCATTGAAAAAACAGAAGACATCAATGGGCGCACCATTACCAACTACGCTAAGTTTCAGTGTGTTCAAGATAAAACAGCCATGGTTGACCGTTTTAATATTGGCGATGAAGTAAAAGTTCAGTTCAACATTAAAGGAACAAAGTGGATGAAAGATGGCAAAGAGAACTATATTACCAATTTAGACGCTTGGAGAATGGAAACTGTAAAAATCTCTCAGGACGCGCCTCCTAGCGATCAAGTAAATTACAACGACATGCCGCCAGCAATGGATGCATCCGACGATTTACCTTTTTAATTCCATCAATTTACTAGCCATTTTTTAGGATAAATACCTAACAAGCATGCAAAAAGAAATCACCCTCAAGCTAAAGCCTTCTGAGGCAGCAGACGATTCTGTTATATTAACTTATTTAGCGCAATCCCTTGCCCAGCCTGAAGCTAGCATTTCGGGCTTTTATCGTGCCAAACAATCCATTGATGCCAGAAATAGCAAGCAGGTTTGGATTAATATTACCCTACAAGCTTTTGTAAACGAGCCTTTCACACAAAGAACTGTTCAAAAAATTCATTTTGGTCAAGTGAAAGATGCCGCAAAAAAAGTACTCATTATTGGTGCTGGACCAGCTGGCTTATTTGCCGCTTTGCAATTAATTGAACTAGGTATTCAACCCATTATTTTAGAACGTGGGAAAGATGTACGAGCTCGACGTAGAGACCTTGCTGCTCTAAACAAAGAAGGCATTGTAAACCCCGAAAGTAATTACTGTTTTGGAGAAGGTGGGGCCGGAACTTATAGCGATGGAAAGCTGTATACACGCAGCTCTAAACGAGGCGATATCAATAGAATACTCAATATCCTTTATCAGTTTGGCGCAGAAGAAAAAATATTATACGAAGCACATCCGCATATTGGTACCAACAAATTGCCTTTAATTATTACTGCTATTAGAGATCAAATTTTAGCAAGTGGTGGCGAATTTTTATTCGAGAAAAAACTCAGCAATTTTATCATTGAAAACGATACTATTAAAGCAGTAGAAACTGCTGATGGCAATCGTTTTACGGCTGATGCGGTAATACTTGCAACTGGTCATTCTGCGCGCGATGTATTTGAGTTATTACACCAGAAAAAAATATTGATTGAGCCAAAACCCTTTGCCCTTGGCGTTCGTATAGAACATCCGCAATCATTAATAGACAATATTCAATACCATTGCTCGGTACGTGATGCACAATTACCACCTGCTAGTTATGGATTAGTAGAACAAGTTAATGATAGAGGCGTGTTTAGTTTTTGTATGTGCCCAGGTGGCATTATTGCACCTGCTGCAACTAACCCCGGAGAGATTGTTGTGAATGGATGGAGCCCAAGCAAACGCAACAACCCTTATGCAAATAGTGGCATGGTAGTGCAAGTAGATATGGCAGATGCCGTCAATTATTTTAAACAGCAACAAAAAATAACAGGGCAACCTTCAAATACAAATACCGAGCAAAATCCATTACTACTCATGCAATTTCAAGAAGCGATTGAACAAGCGAGTTTTATTGCTGGCGGAGGAAATTTGGTTGCGCCTGCACAAAGAATGGCAGATTTTGTAAATAATAAACTGTCGGCAGATTTACCTACTAACAGTTATTTACCAGGCATGCTATCTAGCAATCTCTCTGGTATTTTACCTGCTTTTATTAATAAGCGTTTGCAAGAAGGATTTAAATTATTTGGTAAAAAAATGCATGGCTATTTAACCAATGATGCCGTGGTAGTCGCTACAGAAAGTAGAACTTCTTCGCCGGTTCGCATTCCAAGAGATCCTATTAGTTTGGCCCATCCACAAATTAAAAATCTTTACCCCTGTGGAGAAGGCGCTGGTTATGCAGGAGGAATTGTAAGTGCAGCCATGGATGGAGAAAGAGTAGCCAAACAAACAGCCTTAGTTAGCCATTAATTTTCTTCTTTCACATCTGCAATTTTAGACAACAACATTTTCTGTTGAATGAGTTGATTGCTTTTGTAATATTTTTGCGATTCTTTTAGTTCTAATTGCTCTTTACTGGTCCAGTTTGGATTGAGTGTTTGTAAGTTTGGTTTGCCCGCATCTACCCATGCAGTATAATAAAAGTCTGCTATCATATCTGCGCTATGTAATAACTGATTGTTGATGGTATTTTTTAAAGCTGTTGCATATGCTTTTGCAAATTCACTAGTATATGACTTATATTCTTTGCCTTTTCTAATTTGTATTCTAAACTTTTGTGCATCGCTAAATTGTAAACTAACTTTTTTCTCTAATGCAAATACCTCAGGAACCAATGCTGCAGCGTTTCTTACGGCAGTCCAAATTGTTTTTTCGGGATTAGACAAATACTTTGCTGTGTGTTTAGAATAAAGTGTGTAGTTAGCAATTTCTATTTCAGGAATCATTGACTCCCACAAACTATGCATCCCTTTTTGATTGGTTAATTGACCATCGTAATTAATGGTTGTATGCAAAGGAACATTGGCATCAGCAATATAGTGGCCAATATCAGCCGCATAAAATAATATGCTATCCTTGTTTTGACTTTTAAATGCTTCGGTTAATTTTCCTTTCATATAAACTACATGATAAGGAACATATCCATATTTAAGTAAGCTATCACTGGTATATTTTTTTACCGCATTATTCCAGTCTAATGGCATTTCAGGCACCCCATTGTGTTCAAAATCTTCAAGATCAATAAAATGTTTTTCAGCTTCTAACCGGTCTTTACTTCTTCTAATATCTGGTCTTACGGAATTATAAACTAAATACTCAAGATTATTGTAAAAGAAAGGCTTCATAGCAACAGGTAGTTCATAAATAGCTAATTGGTTAACTGTTTTATGAACCAAAAAACCCCAGCTACTGAGTAATAAAACAGAAGTGAATAGCACAACAAATAAGAATCTCTTAGAAGAATATGGCATATAAATGGGGGGGGGTTAATTGCAATTAGCGAATTTAGCATATTATTTAATTAACCTAGAAAAATTAACCTATTGTCAGTTAAAACCTAGGGTTTGTAAAAAAATTTTTAAGTTACAAAACTCGATTCATTACTTTTGATAACAACCTTTTTGTTATGGAGAAAATTTTAGAACTACAAAACTTAAAAAAATATTACGCTACCCAAAAAGCAGTAGATGATATTAGTTTTTCAATTGAAAAAGGCAGCATATTTGGATTGCTAGGACCAAATGGTGCAGGCAAAACAACCCTACTCCGAATGATTACCGGAATTTTTTATCCGGATAGTGGCATCATTAATTTAGACGGAAAAGTATTTGATCCGCTCAATGATATTTTAAAAATTGGCTACATGCCCGAAGAACGTGGCTTGTATAAAAAAATGAAAATTGGAGAGCAAGCTTTGTATTTGGCCCAGTTAAAAGGACTGAGCAAATCTGAGGCAATGGAAAAGATAAAATTTTGGTTTAAAAGACTAGAAATGGAATCTTGGTGGAATAAAAAAGTAGAAGACCTCAGTAAAGGCATGAGCCAAAAACTACAATTTGTAATTACCGTTTTGCACGAACCCAAACTAATTATTTTAGACGAACCCTTTAGCGGGCTAGATCCTGTAAATGCCAATTTAATTAAAGACGAAATTCATGGCTTAGCTCAAAGAGGTTGCACGGTTATTTTTAGTACCCATAGAATGGAACAAGTAGAAGAGATTTGCAACCATATTGTGCTTGTCAATTTAGGACAAAAAATTTTAGACGGAACAGTTGCTAATGTGAAACAACAATTCAAGGAAAATAAGTTTCGTATTCAATTAGCAGAAATACCTCAAAATTTAGTTAGTAGTTCATTTGAATTAGTGGAACAAAAAGAAAAACAATTAACGGTAAAAATCAACGAAGGATCAAGAAGTAACGATGTGTTGGAATTTTTCTTACAGCAAAATATAAATATCGAATCATTCAACGAAATTCTACCATCGCTCAATGAAATTTTCATTCACCTTGTTGAAGGTACAAAGTCTACTACCAGGGCCTTTCAAACAATTAACGACTAACTAATTTTAATGCAAATTTATGAATAAGATATTATTAATTGCAAAAAGAGAATTTCTATCAAGGGTTCAAAAAAAGACATTCTTATTAACAACCATAGGCCTCCCATTAATCATATTCGTTTTCTACGGAATGATCATTTATTTTTCTGTAAAAACAACTGATAATTATAAAATTGCAGTTGCCGATAATGCCAATATTTTTAATGGTAAATTATTTAATAATGATAATGAAATTGTTTTTGAATTTGTTCACAGCCCGCTAACTGAATTACAAAAAGACTTAGCAACAAATAAATACAACGCCTATTTGTTTGTTCCAGAAAATTATACAATAGAAGGCAAAGACACTTTGCAGTTTCGCTCTAGCAAAGCAATGGGTATAATGACCAGAGACAAAATTCAATCACGTATTAACAAAGCGCTCGAAGAAAAAAGGTTGATGGGGCTAAATATTTCAAAATCACAATTAGATAGTTTACAACAAGAAAAAGAGACCATCAATTTTACAAGTGCCAATGGCAAAACCGAAAACGAAACCAAAGTAGGTGTTAGTTATGCCGTAGGTATGATTTCGGGCTTTATGATTTATATTATTCTATTTATTTATGGCACCATGGTTATGCGCGGCGTAATGGAAGAAAAAGTAAACCGCATTGCAGAAGTAATTATTAGTAGTGTAAAACCCTTTCAACTAATGATGGGTAAAATCACGGGCATTGGCACGGTAGGATTGGTACAGTTTATTATTTGGATTGTGTTGGTGTTTGGTGTTCAGTTTGGCATTACTTTGTTATTTCCAGATTTAGTAGGGAATTTACATGGTCAGCCAATGCAACCAGCAGGAATGCAAGCTGCCGAAGCCATGAAAAATAGTGGCGCTTTAAACGGATTAATAGAAGGATTAAATACCATTAATTTTCCTTTAATTATTGGTTGTTTTATCTTTTATTTTATTGGCGGATACTTGTTATACTCTTCTCTTTTTGCAGCCGTAGGAAGTGCTGTAAACGAAGACCCACAAGACGCACAGAGTTTATTATTACCTATTACGATGCCCATTGTTTTTGGAATGGTTATTATGACAAAAGCGGTAAACGACCCCAATAGTACAATTGCAATTTTTGGTAGTTTATTTCCATTAACCTCTCCTATTGTCATGATGGCCAGAGTGGCACACGGCGTGCCAGAAGGCGTTAGTTATTTACAATTGGCATTGAGTATGGTATTTTTAATCTTGGGCTTTTTAGGTACCACTTGGGTTGCTGCAAAAATTTATAGAATTGGCATTTTAATGTACGGCAAAAAAGCAACTTGGAAAGAAATGATCAAATGGACTTTTCGCAATAACTAAATAATTATTGTGCTAAAGATATCCGAACATTAACACCCGCTCTAGTATTGGTAATTGGAGCTGAAGTAGAAATGTAAGGAATTACTTTGCGTTGGTCGAAGAAGAATTTAACGTTAATACGATTATTAATTACATAATCAACAGCTGGTTGAATTACTACTTCTTTTTGACCTCCTGTGCCATAAGCATTGCTTTGGTCTAATCGGCTATTACTCATAGCTACATCTCTAAAAGACAGGTCTAGTTTTAAATTTAGGTCATTGGTTAATTTCTTACCCTTCATTCCTGGTAATTTGAATGGCAAGTTAACACCACGTTTGCGCCAGCTTCCACCAAAAGTCCATTCAGTACTTCTGGTTTCACTTAATTGATAGTCTATTAAACTCATACTCAGGGTTCGAGATTTTTTATATTCAAATTTTATATTGAGTTTATTATTAGTAGTTATATCTACTCCAATCAAGGGTACAAATTGCTCTTGCATAGTAATATTAGGCACTAAAAAATACGGAATATAATTTCCACTAACAGTATCAATAAATGAAGGAGCCCCAAGTCTAAATGGATCTCTATACAACAAGGCACTAGAATAACTATTCATACTTAATGTTCCATTATACCCATGCGTGATAGTTATGCCACTAAATATGTTCGCTAATGATGGAATTTTTGTTAAGCCCGTATAAGTCATGCGCCAATTAGGTCTTGGCAAAATTCCACTAAATGGATTAGCAGAAACATTTGCATTGGTCTGTTTAATTAAGCCCACTTTTGTAGGATCCGAACCAGTATACGCAGCAATAAATGCAGGCACCAAAACATCTTGCGAATAACGGCCATATCCTTTAGCAAAGCCATCCGCAGAATATTTTTGACCTGGCGCTAAAGTCTGCCAATAAGGATTTTCGGTAGCAACCCTATTTGAAATAATTAAACGATTCGCCTCAAATGTTTTAAAAGTATTGGAAACCTCATTTGGATTCTGTTTACCAAATAAAGTATTAAATGCAATATATGAAACACTAAATCCGCCAGAAGCCAATGGATTCAAGTGCTCGGCCCTGCTAAAACCTAAAGTATCTTTAAATAATTCTGAATATTCTTTGGTAAATGATTTTTCTACATTCACATCAATCATCCATTCCCTAATAGGTTCTAATTGTGCGGTAATTGCAAAACGCTGTTCGTAATTTTGACGATACAAATAATTAAATGTACTATCGCGCGATAACAATCCTTGGCTTGCTTTTTTATTTAACCAACTAGTATCGGGTTGTTTTCCTAATACATAATCTAAACCCGGTTGCATACTATTCCAGTTTTGACCAATGGCTTGCGTACTATCCATAAAACCTGGCACCCTACTTCTATAATGGGCACTATAATTAACTTGAATGGTACGCACCATCGTTAATAATTTACCGAGCGATTTTTCCCATCCATTCAAATCTACTGGTTGATTGGCTTTGGCCAAACGTAAAGCAATCCGTTGGTCTCTTTTTTGTTGGCGCCATTTTTGCAAAGCAGCTACGCGCAACTTTCCTGTTAAATTTTTCAAAGCCTCTTCTTTGCTAGGAATCACAAAGCCCAACACGTTTTTAGGTGGTGCAACTTTGGCATTATTTCCTTGCATAGAAACATTATCCAATGACCTAAGTAGTTTAGACTTCGAATATAAATTCGCAAAATTAAACTGGGTATTAATATTGTTCTCTTGTGAGTTTTCAATGGTATTACCCAATTCTAATGCAACCCTACTTGCACCTATCCAATTATAGGTTGTTGCATAACTATACCTAGCCGTTATCCAATCGGTAATAGGTAATTTACTTAGCGGTATATCATAATTTAGTGTAGCACGTTGTTGGTACAAAGTGTTTCTACCACCGATTATAAAATTATTAAATACACTATCTTTTTTAATTTTATTGTCAATCCTTCCATTCGGTTCGTCTACACGTGCATTGTTGGTGGCAGAGAAATTTAAGTTCAATTTTCGGGTTAAATCCCATTGCATATTGTAGATGCGATCGTAAGTAAAATATTTATCATAAGTAGTATCAACGCGCTCTACTTTACTGTCATAAGTGTTTACAATTCTTGGAACAAATTCACCAAACTGTCTATTTACATCTGCTCTAAAACTAAGCATAGAAGGATGCAAATTAAAATTGAAATCCTTTAACCAACTTAGCCAAGCTGTTTTAGACTTAATGAGTTTTTTTAGTGGCTCTATGTATTTGCTCTGACCCATATAAGTATACCCAAGCCCACCACGATGCCTAATAATTTTATTTTCAATAATTACCGGCGTAGTTTGTTCGGTTTGTGTAAACGAATAACTAAAATCTAAATTACTCAACTTTAATAATCCTGTTTTAGTGCCACTAGGCGCCACGCGCACATTGGTAAAATTGAGCGTTTTAATAGTTGTTTCATCTACCGCTGCCGTGCGAATAGAATCTTTTTTAGTAGGCGATGCACTAAGCTTTTCTTGGTACTTAATATCCTTATCAAACGGATCGTATTGTGGCATACGAACTGTTTGACTAATACTGGCATAAACAGGTAAACTTAGTTTTACTTTTTGTGGAAATAATTTTCCAGCATTAATATTTGCAGCAGCGTCAAACTGCACTAAATTATCTCGCGCCCTTTCGTTTACACGTTGTTCAATACTTCCAAACCCTTGGGTATGCGTATTTGCAGATACAGAAACCGTACCCAAATCTGCAAGGGTTAAGTCTACTCTTCCTAATGCTGCCCATCCGCCATTTTCGTCCAATTCAGAAAGTCTTAATTCGTTAATCCAAACTTCGGTGTTTACAATAGGTCCATCTAATGAATACGGATTTTCAATGCCCACTAATAATCCCCGCACTTCTCCCAAATTTGGATTCCCCATAATGGAATAGGTTTTATCGCCAATTCGCTCTCGATAAATACTTCCCATGGCGGCCATTGTTCCATTGCGTCGTAATTTCAAATCAATCAATTCGCGCAAACTAAAATCTAAATTATTTTCTGAAGGCCAAACTTTATCTTCTTGTCCTTTTGCATAAGTACCCGGTGCAGTGATATGTAATGGAATTTTTATTTCGTAATAATTATTTAAAAAATCTTGTCCTATTCTTATCACTGCATTAATTTCTTTGTCTTTTAATTGCCTTTGTCCGGCTATTGATTCTGCGTGAATAAACATCGACAATTTTCCATATTGACGCATGTCTAAGTTCATTGATTTAAACACTGCTCTAGAATCGCCAGTATACAAATTGCGCAACTGCAAACTCATACTCTGTTCGTTTTGCAAAAGGTTTACACCATTGTTGCTTAACTGCTGCACACGCTCAATTCCAGGAGGAATTAAATAGTTTACTGGTTGACGACTACTATTTTCTTCGAGGTTAACCGCAAGGGTATTAAAGTATGTGCCATTAGAAGTATTTAAAGGCGTGTAGCTGCCGGTTGTATCAAGATTGTATGTAAACTGTCTCCATTGATTACGCACAAGGTCTAATCGACCAAAACGCATTACTACAGAGTCTTCAAATTCCGATAAATACATCCGCATAAATCGAATGGATTTAAAATCAGGAATACCGCCTACTTTTCTAGAATAATCTTTAATAGGAATTCGAAACAAAAACCAATCTTCAGATCGTACCACGCCATCTGCGCAATTCACAGAAATGCGTCGTTTATCGGTAATGTATTTTGTTACGCCCACATCCATTCCAGGTTTAAGGTCTACTTGGTATTCATAATAAGCTTCTGTTTCGTTTAAAGTATTGTCTCTATTTAAATCTTCATTATCAGGATACAGCGTTGCAGCAGGTGTAAATTGCCCTGTAGTATTTGCCAATGGAGAATTCCCTTGTGGGTTATTAATGTTTTTATACCGACCTAAAATACCCGTACCAATGGCATCAAAACTTGGGTCTCTGTACCATTTATAATTGTCATTCGACGGATCGGCCAAAGCATTTTGATAAGCAGGCGAACTTGTTCCAAAATTTGCCGCCAATTTATTTAATACATATCCTTTCTTACGTCTTTCAGATGCATCGTCTAAGCCATCAAAGCCAACATCTTGAAAAGTTCTATCGTTCGGGTCATTGCTAAATGCTTGTGTGATTTGAATAGGATTTACCGGCGTTTTTCCCCAAGTGTTTGTAGTATCAACGGCCGCATTAATCGTTGGCGTATTCATACCATTTTCATAGAAGCGTTTGCCATCTTTTAAAATATCTTCACTTACATTTCCAAAATTCAAAAACATTTTTCCACCCTTGCTCGACGGATTTTTTATGAATGGATTTTGAATCCAAAATTCAACAAATTCAATATTTCCTGTTTCAAAATCTGTTTGATCTATCGAACGCATAATACCACCCCAACGGCTTGTAGGTTTGGTTAAATTTCCATTTCCGTCTAACTCAGTTTTGCGCGATTCAAAATTGTAAGGCCCTTTTTCTGTAGGATAAAAAGCAAGGTCAAAAGTAGATGTTTGAACGTCGGTAATATTGGTCGTTCTTTGCGGAAATAATTCGCTCGTATATACTTGTCTAACCCTAGGATCACTTAATTCTGTAACATTTCTTCGCAAAGGATTACTCACACTATTTTTATCCTGCATATTTGGCTCAATATTATACCAAGCCAATTTTGCACGATTAAAATTATAATCAATTGAGTCATTTAAATTAGCCTCAGGAAACTTTGGATTTCCTTGTGGCGTTGATGCTAGCGCCCATGAAACAAAAGGAAAACGCAAATCAATACTGGTTCTAGTACTTTCAAAATCATCTATATAAATTAACCCTTGCGCACCCGATCCAATTTGTGGTGGATGGCCTGGTTTTAATAATGCACCTTCTCCATAAGCAGTGATAGCAGATTTTGCTTTGGTACTATAATTAGGTAACCTATTTAATAATCGCGTTAGACCCGGAAGTTCAGAACGATAACTGAAATCTAAGCCATACATCGTGTTTCTAATTGGGTCATCGCCATATCCCATTTTGGTAAAAAATGGACGTTCTCCCAATCGAACAACAGAAGTTCCTATGCTCAATTTTTTACTCGCTGTATAGTCTAACCGAAGCGCTGCAAAACCTCTTTGTTGCATGCCAAATCCTGCATTGTTTTCAAAAGAAACTGAAACCGGAATATTGGCACTCATAATTGCTTGGTTGAGAATTTTTACATTCCCCAAACTATAATCTACAACATAGTCTGCACCTTCACGTAAGATTTGACCACCTGCAGTTACCGTTACAGAACCAGGTGGAATATTAAATGTATTCAATGAAATTTCAGAGCCCCCACTACTTCCTTTCACTTGCCCTTGCATAATAAATCGATTCAAGTTGGCATAGGTTTGTGCAATAGCTTTAATAGAATCATACAATTGATAATACACATACTTTTTTTTCATGGCTGTTGACTGTCCAGAAAAAGCAAGCGTTTCTAAATCTCTTCCAAAAGGTTCCAATACCGGAAATATTACCCTACCCATTTGTGGTAAAATAGTAAAGCCTTCAACATAATCAAACACCCCATCAGGTTGTGGATCATTCCTACTATTTAAGCGATCTAAATTTAAAATACGCAAAAGTGGCTGTCCATCAACAGCAGGGGCACTTTCGGGCAAGTATCTTTTTAATCCACCACTAGGCGCTTCGTATAAAACATTCAATTTAAAATCTTCGCGTTGAATGCCCCCAAATAAATCTAATGAATATACATTCTTCATCATCAATCCCCAAAGTGGCAATTGAATTCTTTGTGAAGTAGCTTTTAATAATTTTAAGAACAATACTTTCTGAACCCCTTTTGTAGAATCAAGGGCAACATCTTGCGAGAACTCACCTACTTGATACACTTTACCATTATAGGTATATTGATAAGCAACAGCCAATACTTCATCCGATTGTAACTGACTATTCACCGAAACAAATCCTGCTTGTGGGTTAAAATAATATTCGTTGGCACTCAGCTTGCGCGCAAATGTTTTTTCGTAATCATCCACTGGCCTTAATCCTTTTGCAATTAGCAAACTATTTACCATGGAAGGATTTCTAAAACCCGCATTATTGATGATTGAACTATACAAATTATTTGCGCCATTAAAAGGCAATGGATTAGCAGTTAAAGAGCCTACCACATTATTGTACGGTTTGGGTTCGGCCAAATCCATCAAACCCACAACATCTCGTGCATCAGTATTGGCCCCATTTCTATTGGTCACCCAAACTTCAACGCGTTGAACCTGTACCTGCGTATTAACCACAGGTAAGTTTTTCATTGTTTTATTATAATTATTTTTAAAATACTGCGCAATTAAAAAGTGTCTGTTCTCTTCGTAATCGTCTAACCGTTTTTGAAAAGTTTGTGTAGCCGCACCGCCTTGCAATCCGACCGATTGTCTTTGAGAACGTTGATTAGCCAATGCGGCTGTTACCAATACTTTACCAAATTGTAATTGTGTTTTTACCCCAAATAAATTTTGGGTGCTAGGAATTAGTGACCCTCTTGATTGGTAAGAAATATTTCCTGCTTCAATACTTTTAATTACTTCGTCAACCTTGCCTTTGTAGTCTAATTTAATTTGATTGTCGAAACTCAAATTAGAAAGCGTGTTATAATTGAGTGGGAATTTTAATTTATCGCCAATACTTGCATTCACCGCTAAATTGGCATTCATATCAAAATCAAATCCCCCATTTTTTCTGGCACGTTCTGGCAGTGTTGGGTTTTCAATATTTTGCCCTTGATAACCCGCTTTCACATTCACTTCACCACTTGGTCGTATATCTACTTTTAATGGCTTATCGGCCATGCCACTTAAACTATTAGCCATACCACTTACACTATTAGCTAAGCCAGTTAATTTATCTGGCACACCAAAGATTCTATCAAAAAAACTAGGACCCACTTTCATTGGTGGACGTTTTGTTTTTTGATTCAACAGCATTAATGCATCTGCTCTTTTTTTGAAATAATCTTTCTCGGCTTGTTTAGATTGTATCCGCCAAAAATCTTCGTAATTTAAATAAGTAGGTGTTCTATATAATTTGTTGCCAATTTTTTCAATAATAAAATATTGCTTGGTGGCTGGATCAAATTCAATTGTCTGTTTAATTAAACTCGTATCAGTTATGGCAAACGGATTTTTATTGCCAAACGAAAATGCATCGGCCCTTCTGTCTACAATGGGATAGCGCAAAGAATCGCGTTGCTGTGCTATTACAGATACACTGCAAAATAGCAAAGCCACCATAACTATAACAGTTAGAAAATACTTCAAATCAACAGAAAAATTTAAGTAGAGATAGCAGAAATAGGCTATAAGTTTTTGAGTGCTTGTTTGATAATTTCCTCTAATGAGGTATCTGTTGTTATATTATTCATTGTTTTTTTAACGGCTTGCTCTGCCATTGGTCTTCCAATCCCCAAAGCTATTAGTGCATTTACAGCATCTGCATCTTTAGACACCACTGCAATACCACCAACCATCACTGGCGCTTCTAAAGATTGTTTGCCTAATTTATCGCGCAGTTCAACAATTAATCGTTCTGCCGATTTTTTACCAATCCCCTTAATGCTTTCTAGCTGACGAGTATTGCCTTGTACAATGGCACGCGTAATTTCGTCTGGACGCATCCCCGATAACATCATTCTAGCTGTTGAAGCACCCACCCCCGACACACTAATCAATTGTAAGAAAATTTCTTTCTCAGCCAATTCTGCAAACCCAAAAAGCGTGTGTGCATTTTCGGTAATATGCAAATAAGTAAACAACAAACCGCTATCCTTGTTACTGATAGCAGAATAGGTATTCAAAGATATTTGCAAGTCGTAACCAACTCCATTTACATCAACTACAACCCTAGTAGTTGTTTTAACTGCAAAATTTCCTCTTACAAATGCTATCATAACTGTTCCAAAAATAGGTTAAAAAAGGGTTGATACCACAAGTTTTGTAGCAGTATAAACAAATCTTTCCTAATCTTTGCGGCAGAATATACGATAGCTATGACGAAATTAACAGCAGCAATTACCGCAGTTGGCGGTTATGTACCAGAAACAAGGTTAACCAATGCCGACCTCGAAAAGATGGTTGAAACCAACGATGAATGGATTAAAAGCAGAACCGGTATCTCCGAAAGAAGAATTTTAAAAGAGCCTGGAAAAGCTAGTTCCGATATGGCTGTGCCTGCCATCCAAGAGATTTTACGTAAGAAAAACCTCGATCCAAAAGACATTGATTGTATTATCTGTGCCACTTCTACCCCAGATATGGTTTTCCCTGCAACAGCCAACCTTATTGGTCACAAAATAGGTGCAACAAATGCCTGGGGATTCGATTTAGCAGCAGCCTGTAGCGGATTTTTATTCGCCCTTTCAACAGGTGCTATGTATATTGAAAGCGGCAGATTTAAGAAAATTTTAGTAGTTGGCGTAGATAAAATGAGTGCCATTGTTGATTATACCGACCGTGCCACTTGTATTATTTTTGGCGATGGCGCAGGAGCTGTATTGCTAGAACCAAGTACCAATGGATTTGGTGTACACGATAGCATTTTAAAAAGCGATGGAAGCGGCGGCGAATTTTTACACATGAAAGCAGGTGGATCACTTCGTCCGGCAACGGCCGAAACTGTTGCAGCAAGAGAACACTACGCATTTCAAGAAGGAAAATCTGTTTTTAAATTTGCTGTAAAAGGAATGGCAGATGTTAGTGCCGAATTATTAGAACGCAACCAATTAACTGGTAACGATATTGCTTGGCTAGTGCCACACCAAGCTAATTTGCGCATCATTGATGCCACCGCAGATCGTATGGGATTGAGCAAAGAAAAAGTAATGATTAATATTCAAAAATACGGCAACACAACAGCAGCTACATTACCACTTTGCTTATGGGATTGGGAAAACCAATTAAAGAAAGGCGATAAATTAGTACTAGCAGCATTTGGCGGCGGATTTACTTGGGGTGCAACATTAGTTTCTTGGGCTTATTAATACAATAAAAATCATGAGCAAACATCCAATTTTAACAGGCATTAGTTCAGTAGCCATTCACACCAGTGGACATAAGAATGCTGAGTTTGCGCATATTACACCCATATTTGCTACCTCTACTTTTACCTTCGATACCGCAGAGTCTGGAATGGAACGCTATAGCGGACCCGATAAAACACGCATCTATAGTCGTTGGGGAAATCCAACTTTTACTGCTGCAGAAGAAACCATTGCAGCACTAGAATCTTTTGGAATTTTTAATGCAGATGGAAGTCCCTTAAAATTAAAAGCATTATTGCATGCAAGTGGCCAGAGTGCCATGACCACTATGTTTATGAGTAACCTACAATCGGGCGATACCATTTTATCGCATTTCGCCTTGTATGGTGGCACCAATGAATTATTTAAATCGGTACTTCCACAGTCTGGTATTAAAGCTACTATTATAGATATGCGGGATTTAAATATGGTAGAAGATGCCATAAAAAAAGATACTAGCATAAAACTCATACACGTTGAAACGCCCGCCAATCCTACATTACAGTGTATTGATCTTGCGGGAATATCAGAACTAGCAAAAAAATACAATTGCATTTTTACAGTTGATAATACTTTTGCCACACCTTATTTACAACAACCATTTAAATACGGAGCAGATTTTGTTTTTCATTCTACTACCAAATTTTTAAACGGACACGGCACTGCTATTGGTGGTGTTTTATTAGGAAAAGACCTAGAAAAAATGAACACCACAGTTTGGAAATGGCATACACTAATGGGCGGAAACAGCAATCCTTTCGATGCTTTTTTATTGGGCCAAGGAATGAAAACACTAGAAATTCGCATGGACCGACATTGCAGCAATGCCATGGAAGTAGCCAACTTTTTAAACGCGCATACTGCCATTGAAAAAGTAAATTACAATGGACTAAGTTCGCATCCAGATTATGCCATTGCACAAAAACAAATGCGTCACCCAGGAGCACTAATGAGCTTTGAATTAAAAGCCGGATTGGTTGGTGGAAAAAAATTCATCGACAAATTACAAATGTGTGTACGCGCAGTTTCTTTGGGCACAGTTGATACGTTAATTTCTCATCCTGCTAGTATGACACATTCAAGTTTAACGCCAGAAGAAAGACTAAAATACGGCATCACCGACGGACTCATTCGTATGAGTGTGGGTATTGAAAATATTGCAGATATTCTCAACGATTTAAACCAAGCGCTAAGCTTTTAACCACTGCACTATTTATGGAAACCAATATTAGAAGGGCCGAAAAAAAAGACTGCGTAAGACTATTAGAATTAATTACAGAGTTAGCTGTTTACGAAAAAGCACCCAATGAAGTTACTGTTACACTAACACATTTCGAAGAAAGCGGATTTGGCGCAAACCCAGTATGGTGGGGCTTTGTAGCCGAAGTGAACGGACGCGTAGAAGGATTTGCTTTATATTATATTCGATACAGTACCTGGAAAGGACAGCGCATGTACCTAGAAGATATTTTAGTCACCGAAAAAATGCGCGGCAATCAATTAGGAAAAAAATTATTCGATCAATTAATGATTGAAGCCAAAGAAAAAAACCTAGCAGGCATTGTTTGGCAAGTTCTAGAATGGAACGAACCTGCTATTAATTTTTACAAAAAATACAAGGCTAATTTTGATGGCGAATGGATCAATTGCAGTATTAGCTAACACCATTTACCACCGCTTCTCTAAATATTTTTTGAACCAATCCTTGCAATACTTTTCCAGGACCCACTTCTGTAAATTCAGTGGCTCCATCAGCAACCATTGCTTGTACACTTTGTGTCCATTTAACAGCACTGGTTAATTGATCAATTAAATTTTGTTTAATAGCAGCAGCATCTGTAACCGCAGCTGCCACTACGTTTTGATATACCGGACATATGGGTGAACTAAAATGTGTTGCTTCAATTGCAGCTGCTAATTCTGCTTTGGCAGGGGCCATTAATGGCGAATGAAAAGCACCTCCAACAGGTAATACCAATGCTCTTTTTGCACCAGCTGCTTTCATGCGCTCACAAGCAATTTCAATGCCTTTTATTGATCCACTAATAACCAATTGTCCAGGACAATTATAATTGGCAGCAACTACTACTTCGCCGGTTTCTGCTTGAATTTGCGCACAAATTTCTACAACGCTTTCATCGGCCAAAGCCAATACCGCAGCCATAGTAGAAGGCACTAATTCACAAGCTTTTTGCATAGCAGCAGCACGAATGCTTACCAAACGCAAGGCATCTTCAAATTGTAAAGTTTTGTTGGCTACTAGTGCAGAAAATTCACCCAAAGAATGACCAGCCACTAAATCGGGGCTAGGGTTTTCAAGGGTTTGATAAGCAATAACAGCATGTAAAAAAATAGCAGGTTGTGTGATATTAGTTTGCTTTAACGCTTCATCGGTTCCTTCAAAAAGCACATCACTAATTCTAAATCCAAGAATTTCGTTGGCTTGTTCAAATAATTCTTTAGCACTAGCATGTGTATCATACAAATGTTTACCCATGCCAATAAATTGACTACCCTGACCAGGAAAAAGATATGCGTGCTTGCTCATATAAATTAATTGAGCAGCGAAAGTACTTAAAATTCAGTTTTGATTTCTAAGTAGCGGAGGAATTCGTTGCGAGATTTATCTTCCTTGAATTTACCACCATAAAAAGCAGTAACGGTAGAGGAAGTATCGTCTTCTACACCACGGCTTGCAACACATAAATGTTTGGCATCAATAAAAACAGCTACATCTTGTGTGCCCAATGTATTTTGTAATTCTTTACCAATTTGCATGGTTAGTCTTTCTTGCACTTGCGGACGCTTGGCAAAATATTGAACTAGTCTATTTAGTTTGCTCAATCCAACAACTGTGCCGTTGCTAATATAAGCTACGTGTGCTTTTCCTATGATTGGTACAAAATGGTGTTCGCAATTGCTATAGAATGAAATGTTTTTTTCAACCAACATTTCGTTGTACTTATATTTGTTTTCAAACATGGCCATATGCGGCATATTTTCAGGATTAAGTCCACTGAAAATTTCTTTCACATACATTTTAGCTACACGTTTTGGAGTGCCTTTTAAACTATCATCTGTTAAATCTAAACCCAAGGTTTCCATGATAGCTGTAAAGTGTTTGGTAATGTCTGCTATTTTTTGATCATCGGTTAAATCAAATGCATCATTGCGCATGGGTGTGTCTACAGATGTACTAACATGGTTGTCTCCCATATCATCAATAACTATATCACTTAGGTCAATTTTATCGCCATTAAGCCGGATATTCAACAAAGTTTCTTTCTGTTTCATATAATCTTATTTTTAAGTCTAAACTAGTATCTAGCTTTGCACGCAATAATCCATAAATCACTATCGCAATATTTTCAGCACTTGGATTAACAGTTGCAAATTCTACGGTATCTAAGTTTAAATTTTTATGGTCAAATTTATTTAAAATTTCTACTTTAATTAATTCACTCAACCACTTCATGTCTAACACATAACCAGTGCTTGGGTTTGGAACGCCTACCACTTTAACTTCTAAATCGTAATTATGTCCATGGTAATTATCATTATTACACAAGCCAAATACACGCTTGTTTTCTTCCACCGTCCAGTCTGGATTGTTTAATCGGTGTGCAGCGTTAAAATGCTCCCTTCTAAAAACTGCCACTTTGTTATTCAACATAATTCGTTGGTGTAAATGATTTTGAGATACTAACTACAATAACCCTAAAGGCTTTCATTTTGTTTAAATTTTTTTAAAATAATTTAAACAAAACTTAGTTTATCCATAATATTCCACATAAATCCTAGCTGTTTCACAAAGCTTAATGCAGTGAAGGGTTACGTTTTCGGGTAAATGGGGTACAATTTGCTCCCAAATAGCAATGGCCAGATTTTCGGTACTACACATTTTGTTTTGCATGAAATCAACGTCTAAATTCAAGTTTTTATGGTCTAATTTATCAATCACATGCAATTTTACCAGTGTACTGAGTTTTTTTACATCATACACAAAGCCTGTTCCCAAATCTGGAATGCCCTTCACCGTTACATATAAGTCAAAATTATGGCCATGCCAGTTTTCATTGGCACAAACCCCAAATACCTCTTCGTTCTGCTCTTTTGACCAATCCGGATTAAACAACTTATGCGCCGCATTAAAATGTTCCAAACGAGTTAAATACACCATTCTACACTAAAATTTCGGCAAACTTACAACTTGACACCCAATTTATAGGCTAAACGAAGGTAAAAGGCAGATTCTAATCCAAGAAGCTATTTGCCCAACTCAAATCTTAGCCCGAACTTTACTGCTATGCGTGTAATAATTACGGCTGCTACTGTAGCAGAATGGATGCCCTGTTTTTTAAATATCAACCATTTATATACTAGCGAAAGCCAACGTTTAAAATTGCAGTTTCACCAATCTGGTATTGGTATGCTAGCTGCATCACACGCACTAACCAAACTTGCAATCGAAGACAAGCCCGATTTAATCATTCAAGCAGGTATTGCAGGCTGTTATGATCCCGAAATGGCATTAGGCACTGTGGTAGTTATTAAAGACGAAACGATTGGTGACCTTGGTGTTGAAGAAGAAGGTAAATGGAAGGATTTGTTTGATATGAAATTAGAAAAAAGCAGTTACCATCCTTTCGACAAAAGAAAACTACCCAATCAATGGTTGGCAAAATATAATTTACTAGCACTACCCGAATATGCCGGACTAACTATTAATGAAATTTCAACCAATCAAGCAAGAATTGATTTGCTTGTAAAAAAATACAACCCAGTGATAGAAAGTATGGAAGGCGCAGCACTGCATTATACCGCACGTGAACTAAATATTCCTTTCTTACAAATCCGTTCTATTTCAAATTATGTGGGAGAAAGAAATAAAGCAAATTGGCAAATGAAAACTGCCATCAACAACCTCAATAACACACTGATACAGTACATAGAAAAATTGTATCAAATTGTTTAACCAATTGTATTTTTAGCCATGCATTTTAGTCTTGCATTTTCGCCCTGCCCTAACGATACTTTTATTTTTGACGCAATGGTCAATGGCAAAATTGATACGGGCAACCATACATTTGAAGTGCATTTAGAAGACGTGCAAACATTAAATGAAGCAGCTATTGCAAGCAAGTATCATATTTCTAAAATTAGTTATGGCGTATTACCACTGGTGCAAAATAATTATACCCTTTTACAAAGCGGAGGTGCACTAGGCAAAGGTGTTGGGCCATTACTAGTATCAAAAAAAACAATCGATAATTTATTATCCGTTAACGATATAACCATTGCTGTGCCAGGCATTAATACCACCGCAAACTTATTGTTTTCATTGGCTTTTCCTAATGCAAAAAAAAAGCAATACCTAGTATTTAACGAAATAGAAGATGCTGTATTATCTGGCCAAGTAGATGCCGGTGTTATTATACACGAAAATAGATTCACTTATCAAAATAAAGGCTTACAAAAAATAATAGACCTAGGCGCTTATTGGGAAGATACAGTTAATGCACCCATTCCATTAGGCGGCATAATAATGCACAACCAATTTGATGCGAGTACCCAATTAACCATTACTGGAATTATTAGAAAATCGGTAGAATATGCATTTAATAATTACCCATTAATTACCAATTATGTTCGCTGCCATGCACAAGAAATGAACGAAGACGTTATGCGCCAGCACATTGATTTATACGTCAATAATTATTCTATTGATTTGGGAGATGAAGGAAAAAATGCAGTTGATCAATTACTAAAAGTATACCAAGAAATTAATCGGGCTTCAACGCTTTAGCATACACTTCTAATACGCGCTTTCTGGCTAATTCATGTACAACAATGGGTGCAGGATAATTGAATTCTTGAAATTCTGGTACCCATTTTTTTATATAGCGCAAATCTTTATCGAATTTTTCTGTTTGCAAACTAGGATTGAATACCCTAAAATATGGCGCTGCATCGCAACCACTACTACTAGCCCATTGCCATCCACCATTATTAGCGGCTAAATCAAAATCTAATAATTTTTGTGCAAAATAAGCTTCGCCCCAACGCCAGTCAATTAATAAATGTTTGGTTAAAAAAGAGGCTACAATCATACGCACGCGGTTATGCATAAATCCCGTAGTATTTAATTCGCGCATTCCTGCATCTACAATAGGATAGCCTGTTGTTCCAGCACACCAATGGGCAAATTCTGTTTCATTATTGCGCCATTCAATATTTTCATAAGCTGGCTTAAAACTCAATCCCCTACCTACTTGTGGAAAATTCCATAAAATCATTTGATAAAATTCGCGCCAAATTAATTCGTTCAAAAAAGTTTCATTTAAGTGCTGCACTTGTTTAACAAGCGTGCGAATACTAATGGTGCCAAAACGCAAATGCACACCTAATTTAGAGGTGCCATTTTCTATGCCCGGAAAATTTCGTTGATCGGTATATTTTTTTACAATTTCTTCTTGTAAGTTTTTTGACGGAAATATTGCTTCAGTAGTTTGAAAACCCATTGATTGCAAACTAGGCATTTCAACAGCCGCTTGTTTAAAAAAATAATTTTGACGTAATTCCGATGAATAATTAGGCAAACCTGTTTCGGCAAATTTCGCTTTCCATTTTCTGCTATAGGGTGTAAAAATAGTATACGGACTTCCATCGTCTTTTGTCACTTCTTTCTTTTCAAAAACAACTTGGTCTTTAAAAGTGTCAAAGCCGCAGTTGTTTGTTTTTAAAAATTCAAACACATTATTATCACGTACAATAGCTTTTGGCTCGTAATCGTGGTTGGCAAATACTTGTTTTAGTTGGTATTTTTCTAGCAATTGCGCAAATACTTCTAAGGGTTTTCCGTAAAAGACTTCCATGCTAGAACCAAGCGCTACTAATTGCGTTTGCATTTCGCGTAAAGCCGCATGAATAAAGGCTACACGCTTATCTGTTTTATCTTGTAATTTGTTTAAAATAGTTGTATCAAAAATAAAAATTGGCAGTACAGGCAAACCAGATTCAAGCGCATAATACAATGCAGCATTGTCTTCTAAACGAAGGTCTCTTCTAAACCAACAAACCACTACTTCTGTTTTCATAGCAAGCATTTATAACATTAACAAGTGTGAATTAAAAAAGTTGAATGGTATTAGTTAAAAAGTTGATTGCACCATTCTCTTGTGTAATAAAGGCGCTAATTGTTGCGTATACGTATGTTTGCCAAATTGCTTTACCCAACGAATGCCATAAATAGCATTGGTTAAAAATATTTCCGAAGCTTGTTCTATATCGGCTATTTCAATAGTTGTTTCTTCAATAGGCATATCTGCAGCGCGCAATGCTTGCAATAGATGTCTGCGCATCACCCCTTGCACCGGACCATCTGTTATAGCAGGTGTTTTAATTAATCCATCCTTAATTAAAAAAACATTGGCAATTGTTGCATCTGCCAAACGGTTATACGGGTTAAATAAAAACGCATCATTTAAGTGTTGCTTTTTAGCCCAAATAGCAGCCAAGGCATAGCTCAAATAATTGTTTGATTTAATATGCGAAAAACTATCGCAAACTTTTATAGCATCTCTGTAAAGATCCACCACCAAGCCGTTTTCATTCAATTGATTATTCGATGGATTCAATTCATAGGTTTGAATTAAATGGTGTGGAAAATGATTCTCCACATCATACAATCCGCCCTCCCCCCTAAAAATCATTACGCGAACACGCGCGAGTTTTGTGTGTCCATTTTTTTTAACCAGCTCATTAATTTGATTTTCTAAATAGGCTTTGGTAAAATAATTAGGCGCTTGAAATTGCAAGTGTTCTAAACTAGTAAACAATCTTTCAAAATGATAATCTGCCAATAAAACCCTTCCATTCATCCATTTCATAGTTTCAAAAAAGCCATCGCCATACCTAAATGAGCGGTTATTGGGCGAAACCAACAATTTATTAGAACGATGGATTTGTCCGTCTAAAAAAAGAAAATTTGTAGTACTCAAAGAAACAAAGATAGAATGAAGGTAATTTAGCAGAACGCAATAATACGAACATGCAAATTACCCAAGTCGTTCAAGCTTTAGAAAAATACGCACCATTGGCCTACCAAGAAGCCTATGATAATGCAGGATTAATTGTAGGACAAGCCAATTGGGAATGCACCGGTATACTCTGTACCCTCGATGCAACCGAAGCGGTTATTTTAGAGGCCAAGGCGGCGGGCTGTAACCTAGTAGTGGCGCACCATCCCATTATTTTTAGCGGGTTGAAAAAAATAAATGGCAGTAATTATGTGGAGCAAACCATTATCACCGCCATTAAAAATGATATTGCCATTTACGCCATCCACACCAATTTAGACAATGTACACAACGGTGTAAATGACCAAATAGCCAACAAACTTGGGTTAATTCATAAAAAAATATTGGTACCCAAAACGGGGCAATTAGCCAAATTATTCACATTTGTTCCGGAAAATTTTATAGAAAAAATCAAAACCGCGCTATTTGAAGCAGGTGCCGGCGCTATCGGGAATTACAGCGAATGTAGTTTTCATGTGATAGGAGAAGGAAGTTTTAAAGGCGCCGCAGATACAAACCCATTTATTGGCCAAGCGGGTGAATCTACCACAGCCAAAGAGGTAAAAATTGAATTTATTTTTCCAGAATACCTTAAAAACAAACTAGTTAAAGCCCTTTTAAACGCACATCCTTACCAAGAAGTGGCCTACGATATTATTACATTAATTAATGATTATCAATTAGTTGGAAGTGGACTATTGGCCGAACTTCCTGAGCCCATGGAAGAAATTCAGTTTTTACGCATGCTCCAAACCAGTTTTCAGTTACGCGTTATTAAACACACACCTTTGCTGGGTAAAAAAATACAGAAAATAGCCATTTGTGGTGGTGCGGGCAGCTTTTTAATAGGTGCTGCAAGGGCTGCTGGGGCCGATATATTTGTAACTAGCGATATTAAATACCATGAGTTTTTCGATGCCAATAACCAATTGGTGGTAGCAGACATTGGGCATTGGGAAAGCGAACAATTTACCCCCGAGCTGTTAATTGATATTTTACAATTGAAATTCCCTACCTTTGCCGTCCTTAAATCAGTAATAAAAACCAATCCGGTCAACTATTTTCTGTGATAAGGGCTAAAGTAAACAGTAATGTTTGCTACAATACAAACTCCAAATTTTATACTTGATATGGCATCTGCAAAAGATTTCTCTGTTGAAGAAAAACTGGTAAACCTAGTTAGGTTACAAAAAACCGATAGCAAACTCGATGAGATTGAAGTTTTAAGAGGCGAATTGCCTATGGAGGTTAGCGACCTTGAAGACGAGATCCTTGGTTTGCATAGCCGCCAAACGCGCGTTGAAGAAGAGATCAATGGTATCTCTGAATTCATTGAAGGCAAAAAAGTGATTATCAAAGAAAGCGAAGCGTTGATAGCTAAATACGAAAAACAAAGCGAGAACGTAAAAAACAACCGCGAGTTTGAAGCCATCAATAAAGAAATTGAAATGCAACAGTTAGAAATCAAACTAGCTGAAAAACATATTCGTGACGCTAACGAAGAACTAACCGAAAAAATCAAAACACTTGATGTTGCTAAAAAACAAGTAGCTGTTAAAGAAGGTGTATTGACCCATAAAAAAAGCGAGTTAGAAAAAATCATCGCTGAAACAGAAAAAGAAGAAACTTATTTTAAAAAGCAAAGTGCTGATGCACGTGGCCATATAGACGAAAGATTAATTTATAGCTACGATCGTATTCGTAATAGCTACCACAATGGATTAGCTGTTGTGCCTGTAGAAAGAGATGCTTGCGGCGGATGTTTCAATTCTATTCCACCACAACGTCAAAGCGAAATTCGTTTGCATAAAAAAATTATTGTTTGCGAAAACTGCGGTAGAATATTAGTAGACGGCGATTTGAGCGATAGTGTAGAAGCAAAATAGTCTTACGCAACAAATACATTTTTAATAAAGGGCAAGCATTTCGCTGCCCTTTATTATTTTAGATACCATGAAACAGCTAATTGTACTTATAGCATGTATGTTTTTTGTTCGAATAGCATCGGCAGAAAAAGTGTACGATTTTAATAGCACTTGCGTACAAGCTTACCAAGAAATTACCAAACTCAAAATAGACCTGGCACTGTCTTTAATTGAAAAAGCAAAAAAGCAAAATCCCGATAATTTAATTCCGTATTTAATAGAAGATTACGCCGATTTTTTTGTGTTGTTTCTTAATGAAGACCCAACCGAATATAAAGCAAGAATGCCCCATTTTTCGGAGCGTTTAATTCGCTTAGCCGAAGGACCAAAAAATTCACCCTATTATAATTTTTGTTTAAGTACCATTCGAATACACCGTGCTGCAGTTGCATTAAAGTTTTCTCAAAATTTAAATGCTGGATGGGATTTTAGAAAAGCTTATTTGCTGCTGAAAGAAAATAAAAAGAACTACCCTAATTTTATTTTGAACGATCTCTGGATGGGTTCACTTGAAGCAATTGTAGGCACACTTCCAGGCGGTTATAAATGGATCGTCAGCTTATTTGGACTTAAAGGATCTATTAACGAGGGTATGAAAACTGTTAAAAACTTTGCAACAAGTAATGACCCACTTGCAAAAATTTTTGCCAACGAATCGGCATTTATTTATCCCTTCTTATTGTTCTATGTAGAGAATAAACAAGAAGATGCCCTTGCATTTATTCAACACCAAAAATTAGATATTGTCAATAACCATTTGCTTTGTTATATGGCTGCTAACCTAGCAGTGAACTATAAAAAAACAACCCTTGCTTTAACCATTATGCAAAACCGAAATTTATCGGCAGATTATTTAAAATTACCTGTTTGGGATTTCGAAATGGGCTATGTAAAACTCTATCATTTAGAATTAGCAGAAGCCACCAAATACTTGGTACAATATCAAAAAGATTTTAAGGGTAATTTTTATGTGAAAGATGCCAACCAAAAATTAAGTTGGGCCTATTATTTACAAGGGAACCAAGCTGCAGCAGAAGCAGTCAGAAATGACATGTTAAAAAAAGGTGGCACAGAAACCGATGCCGATAAAAAAGCCTTAAAAGATGCCAAGTCAAATAGCTGGCCAAACCCTATCTTATTAAAATCAAGGCTACTTAGCGATGGTGGATTTCACAAAGAAGCATTGGCTATTTTACAAGGAAAAACAAGCGAGCAATTTAATAGAGAAGAAGACAAACTTGAATTTGCCTATCGCGTAGCCAGAATCTACGACGATCTTGGCAGAAAAGACGAGGCCATTCAAACCTATTTAACAACCATTAAACTAGGTGAAAATAGAAAAGAATATTATGCAGCAAGGGCCGCTTTACAAATTGCACAAATCTATGAAGAGCGCGGCCAGAAAGCACTTGCCATCAGCTATTACCAAAAGTGCTTGGGTATGAATGACCACGAATACAAAGACTCTATCGACCAAAGAGCCAAATCTGGTATTAGCCGTTGCAAAGGAGAATAGCATCCCTTAAAAAAATATTTTAGTAACCCCATCCTTGATTTGCAGAACAAGCAAAGCTTCTATAACTTGCACACTAGGAATATTTTGACCAAAAAAATAGTATCCAAAAATATATGCTTCGCAAACTGCAAATACAACATTACGCCATTATAGATGCTATAGAGATTGAGTTCTCTCCTAGGCTAAATATTATCACTGGCGAAACAGGTGCAGGTAAAAGTATTTTAATGGGTGCACTGAGTTTAATTTTAGGCGAAAGGGCCGACAGCAGCGTTTTAATGTATGCCGATAAAAAATGTGTGATTGAAGGCTATTTTCAAGTTGCCAATAAACCGGCCGTTATAGGCTTTTTAGAACAACATGAACTAGATGTAGAGACCGAATTAGTAGTACGCCGAGAAATCGCTCCAAATGGCAAATCAAGGGCATTCATCAACGACACCCCAGCCAGTTTACAACAATTAAAAGAATTAGCCTCCCTATTAGTAGACCTACACCAACAATTCGATACACTTTCTTTGGGCGATACCGATTTTCAACGCAATGTGTTAGATGCACTAGCAAGCAACCAAACCGAACTAGCCAAATACCAATCGGTTTACCACGAACTTCAAATCACTAAAAAGGAATTAGATAGTTTAGAAAAACAAAAAGCCGATTTTAACAAAGAGCTAGACTACCACCAATTTTTATACGATGAGTTAGCCGAAATAGCCCTCAAGGAAAATGAACTAGAAACACTCGAAGCTGAGTTGCAATTACTCTCTCATGCCGAAGGAATCAAATCAACCCTATCAAGCGTTCATTTTGAATTAAACGGTGCGGAGCAACCCATACTTCCCTTATTTAAACATTGGATTAACCAACTGCATGCGTTTGCCAATTACCATCCGGCCATGCCGTCCATTATTGAAAGACTAAAAAGCAGTCAAATTGAACTACAAGATATTGCCGATGAAATGAATCAGCTCAACGATAAAATTCAACTCGATGAAAAAAGGGTTGACCAAATTAATGAGCGGATGGCAGAGGGATACAAATTACTTAAAAAGCATAGCGTAATAACAACCAATGAATTATTGGAAATACAATTCGAACTATCCAATAAAATTCAAGCAGTATTGCAGTTAGACGATACCATTCTTTTAAAGCAAACACAAACAGCCGCTTTGCTACAATCGGCTCAACAAATTGCTAAAAAAATATCCTTGTCACGTCACCAACAAAGCAAGCCACTCGAAAAAGCAGTGAATGCTTTATTGTTGCAAGTTGGCATGCCCAATGCCCGATTACAATTGCGCATTACCGAACAAGCATTGCAAAACTTTGGGCAAGATCAAATAGAATTTTTATTCGATGCCAATAATAGCAACCGATTTGAACCAATTAGAAAAGTAGCAAGCGGTGGTGAATTAAGTAGGTTAATGTTGTGCATTAAATCGCTTGTGGCGCAATCGGTAGATTTAGCCACTTTAATATTTGATGAAATTGATACAGGCATTTCTGGAGAAGCAGCCAAACAGGTAGGACGTATTATGAAAAATCTTTCAACCAACCGACAAATTATTTGTATTACCCACCAAGCACAAATTGCAGGTAAAGCAGATGCCCATTTTTATGTATACAAAGAAAGCCAAGGCGATAAAATAAAAACCAACCTACGTTTACTAACACATAACGAAAGAATAAATACCATAGCAAGTATGTTATCGGGCGAAGCACCCACTGCTGCAGCCATTGAAAATGCCAAAGAGATGATGCAAGATTAAAATGCTTTTATTTGATAGAACAATTTAATCAGATATTCTCTACTTTTACAAATCGGATCTTTAAAACAATCAGCTATGTCATACAACCTTTTAAAAGGAAAACGAGGTATTATCACCGGAGCACTAGACGTAAACTCCATTGCATGGAAAGTGGCTGAAAAAGCACACGAAGAAGGTGCAACTTTTGTATTAACCAATGCACCTATTGCAATGCGGATGGGTGAAATTAATGCATTGGCCGAAAAAACAAACTCAGTGATTATTCCTGCCGATGCCACTAGCATTGAAGATTTAACACATTTGTTTACAGAATCCCAAGAAGTATTAGGCGGTAAAATAGATTTTGTTCTGCACTCAATAGGTATGAGCGTAAACATTCGCAAAAAAATTCCATACGCAGAATCTAACTACGAATATTTTCACAAAGGCATCGATGTATCTGCCTTGTCTTTTCATAAAATGTTGGCTGTTGCTAAAAAATTAGATGCCATCAACGAGTGGGGAAGCGTAGTAGCGCTAACCTATATGGCTGCACAAAGGGTATTTCCTTTTTATACCGATATGGCAGATATTAAATCAATGCTAGAATCTATTGCACGTAGTTTTGGATACCAATATGGATTAGATAAAAAAGTACGTATTAACACGATCTCTCAATCTCCCACCAAAACCACTGCAGGTACTGGTATTAAAGGTTTTGGCGATTTCTTTGATTATGCCGATGCCATTGCACCATTAGGAAATGCTTCTGCAGAAGATTGTGCCAACTATTGCGTATCGCTTTTCTCTGATTTCACAAGAATGGTTACCATGCAAAATTTATTTCACGATGGCGGTTATTCTAATACTGGCGTGAGTGATGCTATTTTGAAAAAATTGGGTTTGCAGTAAACTAATAACAAAGCGTTTACTATTTAAACATCTTTATTAAAAATTATATACCATGCCTTGGATTGAAGTTGTAGGTTTATTTGGCGCTTTTTTAAGTTCTATTACATTCATCCCACAAGTATGGTTGGCATGGAAAACTAAGAGTGTAGGTGATTTAAGTTTGGGAATGTTATTAATTGTTTTTACAAGTGTACTAGTGTGGTTGGTTTATGGATTTTACCTACAACTATTACCTGTAATCATTGCCAATAGCATCATCTTTTTGTTATCCCTGCTATTATTGTATTTCAAATTTACTTTTCCAAAGAAATAATTTCCAAAAGGTTCGTTACAAATAGAGATGGTTTCAATTGAAGCGGTCTCTGATTAAAAAAAACTCCAAGTTGTAAAAAAACAGCGCCTGCATCTATCCGATACAGGCGCTATTTTTTTACAACCCCCAAATAGATTGCTCCAATCAGGTTCTATAAATATTTTATACAATCTCCAATCTTTTTAAGTCTATTGCAACTATTCATTGGAAATAGGCGTATTAATATTCGTCTTCATTAAACATAAAGTCTTCTTGACTTGGGTAATCGGGCCAAATATCTTCTATACTCTCGTATATTTCACCTTCGTCTTCTAGTTCCTGTAAGTTTTCTACCACTTCAAGCGGTGCACCACTTCGAATTGAATAATCAATCAACTCATCTTTTGATGCAGGCCAAGGTGCTTCTTCTAGGTAACTTGCTAATTCTAATGTCCAAAACATACCTTTAAAATTTTTGCAAATGTAATCGTATAAATGAAATAACCAAACGCAAGTTTTATTAGTAGTGGAAAGAAATCATTAATTTTTGCCAACAATGCGGTGCGCTGTTGTACGTTTGCATTGCTAAATACAACTGAAACAGATGCTAAAAGCACAAAATATCACCAAAAACTACGAACAGCTTGCTGTTTTAAAAGGGGTATCTATTGAGGTAAAAAAAGCCGAGATAGTAAGTATTGTAGGCAGTTCTGGGGCAGGAAAGAGCACATTGTTGCATATTTTAGGCACCCTCGACCAAGCAGATTCGGGCAGTATTTCTATCAATAACCAAGCAGTTGACCAACTAAAAGGACGTTCATTAGCCGCATTTAGAAATAAGCATATTGGATTTGTTTTTCAATTTCACCATTTATTACCCGAGTTTTCGGCAATAGAAAATGTGTCAATTCCAGGATGGATTGCCGGTAGAAACAACAAAGAGGTAGAAGCAGAAGCCATTGCACTATTAACAAAACTAGGTTTGGCTAATAGAATTGATCACAAACCCCAACAATTATCGGGTGGAGAACAACAAAGAGTAGCTGTTGCCCGTGCCCTCATTAACAAACCCGTTATTATTTTTGCCGACGAACCAACGGGTAATTTAGACAGCAAAAATGCGCGCGAACTACACGAATTATTTGTGTCATTACGCAACGAGTTTCAGCAAACTTTTTTAATTGTTACACACAACGAAGAACTTGCAGGAATGAGTGATAGAAGGCTTTACATGAAAGATGGCCTAATGGTTCCCTAAATTAATTACGCATTAATTCTTGGCTTCCAAGGTATGTCTTCAACGCTTAATTGCAACCCAATATATCTAGCAAGTACAAACAAATAATCGCTCAATCGATTCAGGTATTTTAATACCAAAGGATCTACAAAAATTTCTTGCTCATTCATATTTACACAACATCTTTCGGTACGTCTACAGATACAACGAGCCACATGTGCAGTAGAAATGGCGGCATGACCTCCAGGCAAAATAAATGATTTCATCACTGGAAGTACCTCATTCATTTTATCTATTTCATTTTCTAAAAAAACAATATCCGCTTCCTTTAAATCAGGAATTTTCATCAACGGTTCTTTTTCTGGATCGCAGGCTAACGAAGATCCTACTGTAAATAACCTGTCTTGAATTTCTTTAATGGTGGCTTTAGAATGCTCGTCGAGCAATTGGTCTCGGAGTAGTCCTACATAAGAATTTAGTTCATCTACTGTGCCGTATGCATCAATACGAATATGGCTTTTAGGTACTTTGGTTCCACCAATTAAACTTGTTTTACCTAGGTCACCTGTTTTGGTATATATTTTTATTGCCATTATTTCTATTGATTATAATTATTGAATCTCCCCTTACAACAAAATTAATTTTTAAAGGTTCAAAAATAAAAAAGGAGAGACTTCCATCTCTCCACAAGTTCTCTACTATATTTTACCCAATTAATGACTATGTGTAATATTTTCTGTTTCTTTTACCTTATCACTTTCAATTAACCCATCCCTCAAACGCACTACCCTGTGGGCATAAGCCGCAATATCTTCTTCGTGTGTAACCAATACAACTGTATTACCCGCGTCTTGAATTTTTCCAAACAAACGCATTACCTCAACTGAAGTTTTAGAATCTAAATTACCTGTTGGCTCATCGGCCAATAAAATAGAAGGATTGTTTACAAGCGCACGAGCAATTGCTACCCTTTGAATCTGACCACCACTTAACTCGTTTGATTTATGATGGCTCCTATCTGCCAAGTCTACTTTTTTTAAAGCCTCCATGGCACGCTCCATTCTTTCTTTTTTACCTATTCCTGCATAAATTAAAGGCAATGCTACGTTTTCTGCGGCAGTAAGTCTTGGCAAGAGGTTGAATTGTTGAAATACAAAACCTATCTCTGTATTACGTACTCCCGCCAAATCATCATCAGCCATTTTACTAACATCCTTGCCATTTAAAATATACTTACCACCTGTAGGAGAATCCAAGCAACCCAAAATATTCATGAGGGTACTTTTACCACTACCCGATGGCCCCATTAAAGCCACGTATTCGTTCTTAAAAATATCCAAGCTAATACCCTTTAATACAGGAATAGCTTGGCTTCCCATAAAATAACTTTTTTGAATATCTTCTAATTTGATAATAATATCGTTCATAATAGATGTGTTATTGGTGTTTACAACAAAGCGCCTACTTATTTATTACTTTCGGTACTTTAAAAAATTGGGTATCAGTAACGGGTGAATTCAGTAAAGCCTCCTCGCGAGAAACACTTCCTGCAACCACATCTTCTCTTAAAACATTTAGCGCATCGCCCATGTGTAATAAGGGCTCAACACCAGTGGTATCAATTGTTTCAAGTTTTGCAATAAAACCCACCATTTTTTGCAAATCGGCCTGATAAGCCAATGTATCTGCGGCACTGAATTGCAGCTTCGACAAATTAGCCAAGTTCTCTACCAATTGAGTTGTGATTTCCATTGTAACAAAAATAATTGAAAGCACGAGAATTCAAGTGAGTAATTGTTAAAAGGCAATTAAAGCAAAACAATGGTGATACTGGTTGATGCACTCTGTAACCAACATAAATAATACAATTAAAAATATTATTTAAAATCAAATAGATAGAACATTTCATTTTTTAATAGAGAATATCTCTTTTGCAGTAATTTTTTACGATTCAATTATAATCCATTAAAATTTTATCGTTTTTTAATCAAGAAGTATCACTAAAATGCCATTCATGGTTAAATAAACATTAATGTATTAAAGCTTAATATTATCAAATTAATAAATTTCAATTTTAATGATTAGATTAGCAGTAACAAAATCCCCCCGAATATGCTAATCTACCTATTGCTTGCCGTTTACATAGTTTGCCTTTTTATTGCTTATAAAGGTGCCACAGTTTCTGAAGAATAATCCTTACCCACCGTAATGATATTGTAGAAATTGACAAAAACGCAGCATAAAATGTATGCTGCGTTTTTTTTTGCCCTAACTTCGAGTAATTAGTTGCATAACTAACTAATTTAATCAAAAGTTTACTTAAAAGATCTATATGCAAAATCGTTCAATAAAAAAGGTAGCAGTATTAGGCAGTGGCGTAATGGGTTCTAGAATTGCATGCCTTTTTGCAGGAATTGGTATTCCCGTAATATTATTAGATATGGTACCTGCTGCAGCGGTAGAAAGCAGCAAACCCGCTGAACGCAATAAATTGGTGAACGATGCACTAACAGCAGCCATTAAAAGCAATCCCTCTCCAGTATATAATAAAGACGTTATAAAGTGCATTAGCACGGGTAATTTTACCGATAACATGAAAGATATTGCTACTGCCGATTGGATCATAGAAGTAGTAGTAGAACGACTAGATATCAAACAATTAATTTACGCGCAGGTAGAACAATATCGTAAGCAAGGAACCTTAATTAGTTCTAACACCTCGGGCATACCCATTCACCTAATGGCAGAGGGTCGATCAGAAGATTTTAAAAAGCATTTTTGTGGAACGCATTTCTTTAATCCACCACGTTATTTGCGTTTATTAGAAATTATTCCTACCGAATTTACCGATCCGGCAATTGTAGCCTTTTTATTGAATTATGGAGATGTGTTTTTAGGCAAAACAACGGTACTATGCAAAGATACTCCTGCCTTTATAGCCAATAGAATTGGGGTATTCAGCATCATGAGCATATTTCATATCATGGAAAAACTTGGCTTGAGTATTGATGAAGTAGACGCACTTACCGGACCCATTATTGGCCGACCAAAATCAGCCACTTTTAGAACGGCAGATGTTGTAGGAATAGACACGCTGGTTAAAGTAGCAAAAGGCGTTGCAGACAATTGCCCCAACGACGAATCGAAAGGCCTTTTTACCATTCCAACTTGGTTAGATGCTGTTGTAACAAATAATTGGTTGGGTGATAAAACAGGGCAGGGTTTCTTTAAAAAAACCAAATCTGCTACAGGAAAAGAAATCGAAACGCTCAACTTACAAACCATGGAATACGGGCCCCGACAAAAGCCCAAATTTACTAGCCTCGAAGCAGCAAAACCCATAGAAGATCTTAAAAAACGCATTCAATTATTAAGTGCTGCTCCCGATAAAGCAGGTGAATTTTATAGGGCATTTCATTTTTCGTTGTTCTCTTATATCTCACATCGCATTCCAGAAATTAGCGACGAAGTATATCGTGTAGACGATGCCATGAAAGCAGGTTTTGGTTGGGAAATTGGCGCCTTCGAAAGTTGGGATGTTGTAGGTGTTGCTAAAACTGTGGCCGCAATGAAAGCAGCAGGATATAGCGTTGCAGCATGGGTTGAAGAAATGCTTGCTGCTGGTGCCAATAGTTTTTTTATTGTAAAAGATGGCAAGCGATTGTTTTATGATATTGCAACAAAAAACTATTTACCAATACCAGGAGGAGAAGCATTTATTATTTTACAAAACCACCGCGATAAAACAATTTGGAAAAATAGCGCTTGCCATTTAGTAGATATGGGCGATGGTGTTGCAGGATTTGAATGGAGTTCTAAAATGAATAGTATTGGCGGAGAAGTATTAGAAGGTTTAAATAAAGCCATTGGTATTGCAGAAGATAAATTTAAAGGATTGGTAATAGCCAATGAAGGCGCCAATTTTAGTGCAGGAGCCAATGTGGGTATGATTTTCATGCTAGCAATTGAGCAAGAATACGATGAGTTAGATATGGCCATTCGTCTATTTCAAAATAGCATGATGCGTGTACGTTATTCTTCTATTCCAGTTGTAATAGCACCACATGGCTTATCGTTAGGTGGTGGATGCGAAATTAATTTACACGCCGATAAAGTTTGTGCAGCAGCAGAAACTTATATTGGTTTAGTAGAAATGGGCGTAGGATTAATTCCTGGAGGAGGAGGCACCAAAGAATTTGCATTACGCGCAGGAGATGAATTACACGAAGACGAACCTGAAACAGTAACACTAAAAAATAGGTTCTTCTCTATTGCTACCGCTAAAGTGGCCACCTCTGCACAGGAAGGATTCGATATGGGTATTTTAAGAAAAGGCCAAGATGAAATAGTTATGAATACTGGTCGAAGAATTGCCGCCGCTAAAAAAAGTGTGATAGAATTATACGACCAAGGATACACCATGCCAGTGCAACGTAAAGACGTAAAAGTCATGGGCCGCGCTGGTTTGGGCGCTATCTACGCTGGTATAAATGCTATGTTGCGTGGTGGTTATGCCAGCGAACACGACAAACTTATTGCCACAAAATTAGCCTATGTACTATGTGGCGGTGACTTAAGTGAACAAAGTTTGGTGAGCGAACAATACTTATTAGATTTAGAAAGAGAAGCTTTCTTAAGTTTATGTGGCGAAAAGAAAACCTTAGAAAGAATTCAAAGTGTTTTAAAAAGCGGCAGACCTATTAGAAATTAATATTTATTCAACTTGATAAATAGCCCAGTTTTGGGTTTCAAACATCAAGAGCACATGCAAATTTTTGTTCAATTGCATTAAATTTAAATTATAAGAATTCAGGACGGTTAAGTTATGCGTAGGATTTGAAACCTTTGCTATTAATAAATACTTAGCCGCTACTTTGGGATTTTCAACAACTGTAACAAAAGTTTTTTCGTGGGGTAATATCAACCCATTCAAATTACCAATATGCACTACCACATCATAGGCCGAAGCATCATCAATGAGTATTTTTTTCTGTTCACTCACTAGTCCTCTAATATATTCTGCAACAATATTCGATTCACTTAAAACCCTATCATTACCCATTTTACTTGGCAAAGACTGCATCTCTTTTGCAAACTGAATTTCTTCGCTTGTGTCTGTATGCCTAAAAAAATAAAAGCCCATTACAATAGTTAACACAGTAGCTACACCAAAAATTGTAGAAGCGGTTTTAATGGAATACTTATCTGTACCATAGTAGCAAATGGTTACCAATGCAATTGGAATAAATAATAAAAAATACCCCATTGATAAGGTGTATTTATAATCTAGTAACATTAATGAATAATAAAACAACATTGAAAGCACTGTAAATAATTCATATAATTTTCCTTTAAATAAAATTAATGCGGCAATAAATAAAGGTGTTAGAAATAAAATGAATCCTTGAATAACTATTTGGCTTTGAAATAGAAAATTATTTCTAACTGGGTCAATCATTAAGTTGGTAGCAATTCGGTTTCCTGTAATGCGCCAATTGGCATATTGACTATCTATAAAATAAGTTGCAGAGCCTGCAAACTGTGCATTTAAAGCCCTAAATAATACCACAGCAATCAAGGGCAATAAAAATATAATCAAATACAAAGAAGCCGTTCTATTGGCTAGTTTACGGCGCAAAGAACGATTGTTTAACATTTCTGCATATTGAAAAATGGGCGACGCTACACCAGCCGATTTTACACCATCTAATGACACCAAAAATATAAAAGGAAAAAATGCTAAAATCAACCAAATAAAATCGTAATTCGAAAAAACAATACAAGTAATATATAAACTTGCCATTGACAAATGATAGGTAACAGGACGTTTAAAATACCTAAAAAAAGATCGAAAAATTAAAAAGGCAAACAACTGAATGATGGCATTTTTTCGTCCTGTTACAGCAGCAAAAACAAACATGGGATGTAGTGTAAATAATGCAAATACCAAGGGTAGGAATAACTTATACGAAAACTTCGACAATTTAAATTCTTCTACTATCAAATAAAATAAAAATGCAATAATTACAATTGACGCTGCAACTGGTGCAAATAAATAACCAAATGGAACAAACAATAATGCCGATAAAAAAACCAAACTCGGAAAAGTAAATCCAAGTGTTAAAATGGTATTGTCTTTTGCTTGAAACAATAACATTAATTTTTCGGAATAAAACAAACCCGACGAATGTTCAAAGCCGTCACGCTTTAATAACCATGCAATAATTACATAGAAAAAAATTAAAATAATGGTTAATATTTTTGTGAGGTTTTTAGGCATATTATACAACTATTTCAGCCTCATTTAATTGTTGTGCAGTGGCACTGCTGCTCACTTTGGTTAATCCATGCTCGGTTTTTTCCCAATAAAAAGGCTTGTAAATTAATTGCCACAAACCTTTGTAAGCAGCAATAGAATGCATTAGCCAATAAATAGGATTTAGTGCACCAAATAAAATGAGTTCATAATACTTTCGTTTAAAAACCGATAACATATTTACGTATATCATTAGTGCATTGCCTGCAACCAAATTAAATGTAGCAATATATAAAACCCATTCTGGAAACAGTGCTGTTACAAATGCCAATTTTACAATTGCATAAATCAACAGAAATAATAATAGAATTGGATATAGTAAAAAAGTTATAGAAGTACCCGTAATAAAAAAGTTAAATCCTAAAAAACCCCACCATCCAATCCTTCTAATTAATTGCGCCGGATTACGCATATGTACCAAGGTAGTTTGCATATAGCCTTTAATCCATCTAGAACGCTGACGTATCCAGTTAAAAGGCTCATTATTGGCCTCTTCGAAAGTAGTACTATTCACTACGCCAACTTTGTATCCTTTTTCAAAAACACGCACACCTAAATCGGCATCTTCTGTAACATTAAAAGGATCCCATCCACCCAATTCAATTAATTTATCAAATTTAAAATGGTTACTCGTACCTCCTAATGGAATAGGCACATTCAACGATAATAAACCCGGTAACATATAATCGAACCAATAGGTGTATTCTAGCGTAAACATACGCGTGAGCATGTTTTCGTTTTTATTAAAATAATTTAAAGCGCCTTGTAATACCACAAAATTTTCTGGTAATTTTCTAAATAAGGCAACACATTTTTTTAGTTGATCGGCGTCAGGAACATCCTCGGCATCATAAATAGTAAGGTATTTCCCTTTGCAAAAAAACAACCCATAGTTACAAGCTTTTGGTTTTGTTTTGGGCATATGAAACGGCACCACAATTGTTTCAAAATTAGCCGGGAAATCTAGGTTACGAACTGCATTGAGGGTTTTGTCGTCGTCTTCTTCAATTAATAATTTTACGTCTAATTTTCCTTTAGGATAATCTAAACTTCTCAAATTCCAAATCAGCTTTCTTATTAATCGATCTTCTTTATACACAGGTAGTAAAATGGTATATACTGGTAGGCTGTTGTCATTTACAGCAGCTACTTCTTCTTTTGTAACCATTTCATTCATTTCAGCCATCGAACCCTTTAAAGAAAGGTATAATTTGAAAACAATTGTAATGAAAAAAAGTACACTAAACACCAAATTAATCACCAGTGCAGTGCTCGTAAAATTCACAAAAAGCAAGACCACAATAATGGCCAAAAGGCCAAAGAAAAAAACCAACTGACGATCTGTAAAAGTCACTAAGCCCGAATAGTCTGGATCTTTTTTCATTAAACTAAAAACAGACTCTTTTACAAAATATTCACCTCTCTTAATATGTATCAACCAAGTAATATCTAGGTCAGACGCAGCAACAGTTTTAATTGGCATCTGAAAGCGTATAGCCAATAGTGTTTTTAATTTTTCGTCTTGTGGATCTGCTGCAGCTACTAATAAATGACCATCTGGCAACTTACGTAAAGGCGCAAATAGAATGGCATTTAATTCAATTAATTGGCATTGATTAATATATACTTCATCAATTTCTTCGTTTCTAACAGCCACAAAAGAAAATCCTTCTCGCTCTAAAAAAGCAACATATTTTTTGCGCGTTAAGAAGCCAAAATTCAATGCGGTTTTAACATACGAATAGCCGTAATCATTAGCAATGACTTCAATTTCGGCTAGTTTGTCTGCTTCAAACAAACCTGCCATTACCATATTGTCTAGAGAAGAAATTGGCATAATTAGTTAATCAGCAGCTATTTTTTAAACAATCTCCTGTGATTGTTGTACGCGTTTTCTAACAAAATAAAATCCAAATAATATCAGCAATAGCAATATTGCTAAAACAAAATATTTATAGCTTTCCCACAATTCTAAAAACACATTTTTGTCACCTTTGTAAGAAACCAATTTTTCGTCTTCTCTTAGCTTAAAGAAAAAGCTACTACGTCCATCACTAGTAGAAATACATACATTGCTTTGAATGGCCGATGACTGCGATCCAAAACTTTTAATCACACTTTGAAAAGCCTCTTTGGTAGTACTATCACCCAAAGACGAAATCATTAAAATAGTACTGCCCTGTTGTTGAAATATTTGCGCAATACCCGATCCAGAAAAATCATTGAAGGAGAAACTCGTTTCGCCTTCTAGGTCTTTGTACAATTGAAAATCTCTATTAAACTGTATGGGTAAATTTGTAAATGTTTTTACAAAAGCATCATTGCGTTGCAATAAAGCAATGGCATTAAAACCAACCAAATCTTTTGCAGCAGCTTTATCTGTTTGAAGCAGTTCTGGCAAAATTAGTGTTGCATTCATTAAAGAGGCTGCATTAATTTGGTAAATTAATTCCCCTACCGATGAAGTAATATGTGTGTTCAAGTCCTTTGATATCAAGAACTTCAAAGGTTTCTTTCTGAACTCACCAGGATAATTAAAGAAATTATAAAAATCAGTTTGTTGATCGCCAGAAAAAGTAAGTGTAGATGTTTTGTTATTGATAAAACCAAAGAAACTGGCAAAACCATCCTTACACACACTATTACTAGGATGAAAACGCATTTCAACCACCAATGAATTTAATTTGGTTAACAAATAAGGCGGCAAATCAATATCATTATTAAAATTATTTAAGTCTAACAAAGTTGTTGTAAATACCAAATTATCGTTCAAATAAACATTTAAAAAACCACGATCATTTTCTCTTAAATGTGAAAACAATGTTTCTAAATGCAGGGTTAATTTTTTAGGAATGGTGTTATAGTCAATTAAGTTAAAAGGATAGTTGGTGTTTAATGCCAATACTCCTTCCATTAACGAAGACTGTCCACCCAATTGTTCTAGCGTTAATACTTGTGGTAATGCAGAATTTACAATTGGCTTAACTACTGCTTTGTCTACTAATAATTTTTGCGAAAAACTACTGTTTAAAATATTATTATTACTTAAAACACTTATGGCTTTTTTATAGCCTTCTGCATCATAACCAGTAATAACCATCACTTGATTTCCTTCGGCACCCAAACTAATAATTAAGCCTTCCCCTTTATTTAAAACAGGCAATTGACTTTTAATATTTTCTGGTAATTTATTTGCCACTCCAACAATAATATTATGACTCAAGGTATCGGTTGGCAAATAGTTTCTAGTGCTAATAATACTTTCTTTATTGCCTTGTTTAATAAATGCATAGGCAATTCCACTGGCCATAACATCGTCTAAATCTGCCACTGCACTGGTAGCAATAGAACTATATTCTTGAATAGCTTCTTTTAAACTACGCTGGTACGATAACACAGATTGTTTGGGTGCAGTGAAATAAGAAATGTTTCTAATATTCACCCAAACAGCAGGATTGTCAATGTCTTGGCATATTTGATCGGCTATGCTCATCCTTGCAACGATCTTCAATTTTACATATCGTCCATCGGGCTGAATGTATTTTTTATTCAAAGGAATAATAATGGTAATCAGTGAATCAATACTAGCACCCGTTATTCTTTGAGTATAGATTGGCGCGTCTTTTACACTAATGGTTACGGTAGAAGTATTAGGATTCAATACCTGCGAAGGTCGTAGGTATAAAACTAATTTCGCTTGATCGATATCGTCGTCTGGACGAACTTTTACAAAATAAGTAATTGCACCAGAAATGCCCACAATCGACTGGTCTCTATAACCCATTTCTTCAAAAGTCCTTTGTGTATTCTGTGCCCATGCTCCAGAAAAGAGTAAAACTAAAAGCGCCGTTAATAGAATTCTTGGATTCATGTTTTTTTATTTAAATTTTTTCTTGCTCCAATTACAAATGGTACGTTTTAACTAACGTTATGCTAGTTTAAACTTTATTTTAAAATAGTTCCCAAAAGTTTCATTGCTATTGTATGAAAGTTCTCCGCCAATTTCATCCACCATATTTTTTGCCACTGCAAATCCTAAACCTGATTGATTGGTTACAGAATTATGGGTATTGGGTGTAGCTAATTTATTAAAATAGGCATTTAAGTTATGAATGCCAATGGGCGTTGCTTTGTTTAAAAATTCAATCACACAATAATTATCTGTTTGTGATACATGAATACTAATAGCAGATCCATTTTGTACAAAACGTATAATATTCGATAATAATTTATAAAGTATATGCTGCACAAAAACCCTGTCTAGAGACACATTCAAAGCTGTTGGTAATAAATTCAATTGCAAGCCTACTTGCTTCATACTAGCTGCATCAATTAAACCTACTGCGGCTTTTTCTACTTCCTTAACCATATCAAACACTTCAATATTAAAAGCTAGTTTATCTGAATCAGCACCTGCAGAGTCGGCTAGCTTTTGCGATAAATAATGCAGTTTATCGTTACCCATTGAAATATAACTAAGTATTTCTTTTTGATCAACAGTTAAATTTGCAGAACTTCTATTAATTAAATCGAGTGATATTTCGTTTGATCCAATAAAGTTTTTCAAATCATGGATCATGATGTTTAGCGTGTTTTGCCGATAATCATTTAATTGTTTTAAGCGTTTATTGGCTTGGTCTATTTCTTGGTGTTGGTCGTTAATCAGTTCGTTCTGCTCTAATAAACGCTTATTCGATTCTTCAATAATTAAGTTTTTTTGAATTTCTTTTTTTACAATCAGGTAACGATTGTGTGCAATTAAACAAGAGAATGCAGAAATTAAAAAATACGCACCACCACCATTTCTAACCAATCCTGCATAACCATCTTCTCTACCAGTTAAAGAATAGAGTAAAATAATCATCACATAAGTTCCACCCACATGCATCATAGAATATATAGGGCGCCAAAAAATGGTTGTGTTTAATAAGAGCACCATTACAGATGCAATCATAAAGTATGGAAGTGATTCAGAAATAGGAAGAATACCACAAGAAAAAGAAGCCATTGCCAAATTGATACCCACCACTAAGTTTAAGTGAACTAGGTAATTCCATTTACTTTTGTTGCCAAACCAAAAAATAAAATAAGACACCCCAAAACAAACCACACGTAAGAACATGTAATTAATCCATTGCGGTTTAGAAAACAACAAATCCAATACCCAAAAAAGTGGTAGCGAAAAAAGCAAGGTCCAAACCGCCACATTTGCATAAAAAGTGCCGTTCCTTTCAATTTCCTTTTCCAACTGCTCAGGGGCCAGTTTGATGTAGGGGATTTTGTGATAATTTATCATAAATGCTTGAATGCACTAGGTAATGCTATCATCAGTAAATTTAATTTTTTTCGAATGATATAAAATCTATATTTATTACCACTTTACTGACATTGCCTACCTTGAGTATATCCATAACGTAAAAAGGCAAGATATATTACTTTTACTTACTTAAACATCCATATGCAAACAGTTTTATCACTAAATAATGTTTCGAAATCTTACGGATCTATTCAGGCACTAAAAAATGTGTCTTTCAAAGTGCCTGAAGGTGCTGTATTTGGATTGTTAGGGCCTAATGGTAGTGGCAAAACCACCATGCTCAGTATTATACTAGATATTTTAAAAGCCGATGCCGGTAGTTTTGAATGGTTTAATCAACCAGGATCTCCAGCAACCAGAAAAAAAATCGGCTCCTTGCTTGAAACACCCAATTTTTACCATTACTTATCTGCAGTAGATAATTTAAAAATCACCCAAGCAATTAATGGCAGAGGAAATAATGAGTCTATAGACCAAGCTTTAGGACAAGTAAAATTATTAGAGCGCAAAAAAAGCAAGTTCAGTAGTTTTAGTTTGGGTATGAAACAACGTTTAGCCATAGGTGCCGCATTATTAGGCAATCCCGATGTATTACTCTTCGACGAACCAACCAATGGATTAGATCCAGTAGGAATTGCAGAAATTAGAACATTAATTAAAGAGCTATCCAAACAAGGCAAAACCATTATTATGGCTAGTCATTTGTTAGACGAAGTTGAAAAAGTTTGTACGCATGTAGCCATCATGAAACGCGGTGTATTAATTACTGCCGGACCGGTAGAAGAAGTATTGGCACAAGAAGATATTATTGAAGTAGCTGCACAAGACTTAAAAGCATTGCAATTGGTATTAACAAATTTTCCAGGAATTTCTTCTATAAAACACAACGAACATTCTGTTTCTGTTTTCTTTCCTGCAGGAGCTGCGCAACCAGAAGCTATCAACCAATATTGTTTTAACCATGGCGTAGTTATTAACCAATTAATACCGCGCAAGAAAAGTTTAGAAACAAAATTCTTTGAACTTACTAACGACTAATCCACTAAAATATATTGTATGCGCAGCTTATTAAAAGTTGAATGGTTAAAAATTAAAAAATACCCCGCTTTTTGGTGGATGTTATTAATTGTAACATTTACCTATCCGGGCACCACGCTGCTTTCGTATTATGCCTATACAAAATCTATACGTGGAAAAGAAATGACCAATACCATTGCAAAAATGTTATTGGGTAACCCATTTGCATTTCCAGAAACTTGGCATTCGGTAGCTTATTTATCTTCGTTTTTTATACTGATTCCCTCTTTATTGGTTATCATGTTAGTTACCAACGAGTACATGTTTAAAACACAGCGCCAAAATATTATTGACGGATGGAGTCGTGCACAATTTGTAACAAGTAAATTAGCCGATGTAATTATTATTTCATTGGTCTGTACCATAATGTACACAGCAGTTGCAGCGGGTATAGGTATTTATTCAGATCCAGATAATATTGGTAGATGGATGGAGCAATTACAATTTATTCCTTTGTTTTTTTTACAAACATTTGCGCAATTATCTCTAGCTTTTTTATTGGGATTTTTAATTAAAAAAGCATTTATTGCCTTAGGGATTTTTCTATTCTATAATTTGATAGTAGAAAATATTGCTGTTGGTTATGCTAAATTTAATTTGAAAGATATTGGAAAATTTTTACCATTTGAAATTTCAGATCGTATCATTCCAATGCCCGCATTCATGAATCGGTTTGGTAAAGAAATGAAAGAAGCATACGAAAAAGCAATAGATGCTATTCCCGAACACGTGCTTTATACGTTCTTACTTACAATAGCAGTTTGGGCACTTTGTTATTATTTACACAAAAGGAGAGACTTGTAATTTGTACCCAATTATTATTTTCGAAAATACATAAAGGCCAATAATTTTTAGCGCAAATATTTATTGCACAATTGTTCTAACGCCAAATTTATGGTAGGATAATTATAATGAAAGCCACTCGACTGTGTTTTAAAACTATTGACTGTAGCACTCTTTAATACTTCAATACTCATTTCGCCTAGTATTAATTTTAATAAAAAAGCTGGCACATGCACTGGAATAAAAAATTGGCCTCGCATTTTTTTTGCCAACGCTAGGGTAAGCGCTTTATTGGTTATGGTTTCAGGAGCAACTGCATTGTAAATTCCTTGCATGGTATTATTTTCAATACCAAATAAAATTAGGTTACACAAGTCCGTAATATGAATCCAACTAATTACTTGTTTACCCGATCCTAAAATAGCGGCAACGCCTGTTTTTATGGGCTTTTTAAATTCAAGTAAAGCACCGCCATCGGAACTTAATACTATACCAATTCGCAATTGAACCAATCTTTTATTTAGTGCCAAAACAGGTTGAATACTCGATTCCCATAGTCTACAGGTTTCACCTAAAAATTCGGTATCGGCAGGGGCTGTTTCTGCAAAACCATCGCGCAAACTAATGGGTGTATCTGCACCATACCAACCAATAGCAGAGGCACTAACAATTGACTGTACATTGTTGTTAACAGTCTCTAATGCTTTTACAATTAATTGACAACTCTGTACCCTACTATCTACAATTTCTTGTTTTCTTTTTTTAGTCCAACGCGCATCGGCCACACCTGCACCGGCTAAATGCACAATATGATCGGCAGTTTCAATGGCTTTGCTATCAATGGTTCCAGCCACTACATCCCATAAAAAATAATGAATATTTTCGTGTGCTTTTTTAGTAGGAATTGTTCGGGTAAGAATATTTATATCATACCCTTTTGAAATAAATAATTGCGTTAATTTTCTTCCTACTAATCCGGTGCCGCCTGTAATTAATATTGTAGCCATACATGAAAGTTATGGAATGGAAATTTATTTACTGTAGCTAATTTAAAAAAAGCCCCCGACAGCTAATTCGAGGGCTAACAACTAAATCACCAAGTTTAGAACAGCAATAAGAACCAGCAATCGTTAATCTGGTTTTTTTCCGTCTAGAAACGTATTAATCGTACTCATTTGAGTTTGATTATTTGAATCTTTTCCAACAGTTACTTTACTATAAAAGTTTTCAACAGAAGTAATAGAATTGCCAAACAATTCCATGTTCCTTCTAATATAAGCAGGCACCGAATCAAATTCATTATTCGGATCTGTTGTATTTAAATTATAAGAAAGATTGCGCAGTTTTTGAATACGCTCTGCAGCCCTTCTTTTTTGTTCTTCTGTTTCGTCTAAATAATTGTCTTCTGACTGATAATTATTTTGAATAGGTGCAGCACTTGCTTGTGGCATTGCAGACTCTTTCATTACCAACTGCATTTCTTCGGGTTCTTCACGATGGATGAATTCAATTGTTTGAACTGGTGCAGGTGTAGGAATATGAACAGGTGCAGCAGCAACAGGTACTGGCGCAGGCGTAGGCGCTACAACCATTGATACCATTGGCTCAGCAACAAAACTACTAGGCGCTGCATAAATATTTTGCGGCTTGCTTAAACCCATTGGTTTTGGCGCAACCACTGCTGGTTGATCCGACACTGTAAAATCTACCAAGGCTTCCATTTCTGTTTTAGCAACCACTACTGGCTCAGGTATTGGTTCTGGTTCGGGAGTAGGTGCCACTGTTTCAGGCGTATCTAAACTCAACTCAAAATGAAATACTTCTTCGGTATTTTCTACTACAATTGACTCAGAAATTTCATCGTAGTAATTGGTAGATGAAATACGATAATCCACTGCAATTTCTGCATTAGTTGGTTCATGCATAACTGGTGCAAAAGGATCAACTTCTGCTACTAATGGCAATGCTTGTTGCACAAGTAGTTCTTGTGGTGCAACTAGTTCAACTACTTTTGGCGCTTCTTCAACTACACCCAAAGTCATCATTATTTTTTCTTCTACAACGGCTGCTTTTGCAACTGGTGCTGGTTTAGAAAATGGATCTTTGTGTTGAAAGCCAGTAGCCACTAAAGTAATACCAATTTTATTGTCTAATTGAGGATCATAACCCATCCCAACAATTACATCGGTTGCCTCACCGGCTTGCATGCGCAAATAGTTATTGATGGTTTCTACTTCGTCCATGGTGCACTCATGTTCACCTTCGGCACTATTGATATTAATTAAAATCCATTTAGCACCTTTAATATCGCTATCATTTAATAAAGGCGATGATAAAGCTTCTTCAATAGCACGTTGTGCACGATCTTCACCTTCTGCTTCGCTTTTGCCCAAAATTGCCACACCACCGTTTTTCATTACGGTACATACATCGGCAAAATCCACAATAATATGTCCACGACTATTAATAATATCGGTAATACATTTAGCAGCAGTAGCCAATACATTATCGGCCTTGCCAAATGCTTCTTTCATTTTTAAATTGCCATATTGCATGCGCAATTTATCGTTGCTAATAACTAATAGGGTATCAACATGCGGCTTCAATTGACGGATACCTTCTTCGGCTTGTTGCATTCTACGAGGCCCTTCAAAACCAAATGGCGTAGTAACAATTCCTACTGTTAAAATACCTTGCTCTTTACAAATTTGTGCAATGATTGGCGCGCCACCTGTACCGGTTCCACCACCCATTCCCACACAAATAAATGCCATTTTGGTATTTACTTCTAGTATACGTTTAATTTCGTCTAATGATTCTTCGGTAGCTTTTTTACCTACCTCAGGATTTGCACCAGCACCCAAACCTTGCGTAAGGTGTGGTCCTAATTGAATTTTATTAGGCACCTTGCTTTGCTCAATCGCTTTAGCATCGGTATTACAAATAATAAAATCTACCCCTTCAATGTCTTGGGCAAACATAAAGTTAACAGCATTACTTCCGCCACCGCCTACACCAAGAACTTTGATGATAGAAGATTTCTGTTTAGGAAGATCGAAATGAATCATAATAAAAAATTTAATAAAAAATTGCGCAAATATTATTTTGAATTATTTGATAATCTGGTCTTCTTCTTCTTTAAACATATCAATTAAATTGTGCTTAAATTTATCCCAAAACTTCATTTTTCTTCCTGATATATCGTGTGTATCTTTTTCTGTAACTGGTTGAACAATTTCAGCTGTAGGTACAGTAAGTGTTTTAGGTACTTCTACTTTTTTATATTTTTCGCTAAACTCTTTGTATTTGTGTTCGTAATCACTGTAGCCTTTTAATATCAACCCAATACATGTTGCATACATTGGTTTTTTCAACTCCTCAATATGGTTAGGCGCTAAATGTTCGTTTGGCAAACCAATACGTGCGTTTAACCCAGTTGTATATTCAGTTAGTTGAATTAAGTGCTTTAGCTGCGATCCGCCACCAGTAAGAATTACACCGCCATTCAATGCACGGCTATCTAAACCCACTTGCTTTAAATGATAGCTAACAAAATCTAAAATTTCGCTCATCCTAGCTTGAATAATTTGGGCCAAATTTTTAACACTTATTTCTTTTGCAGGCATACCTTTTAAACCAGGAATGGTAATGTATGCATTGGCTTTTGCTTCGTCGGCTAAGGCACTACCAAACTGCACTTTCATAGCTTCTGCTTGGCTTTTTAATACACCTAAACCTAAGCGGATATCGTTGGTAATATTTTCACCACCAAAAGGAATAACAGCCGTATGCTTTAAAATACCTTCATAAAAAACCGCTAAATCAGATGTTCCACCACCAATATCTAAAATTGCAACACCTGCTTCCATATCAATTTCACTCATAACTGCACTAGCAGATGCCAATGGTTGTAATACCAGGTCTTTGGTTTCTAAACCACTGCGTTGTACCGCACGATTAATATTGCGAATAGCATTTCTATCGCCAGTAATAATATGAAAATTAGCACCCACTTTCACGCCATTAAAACCAACTGGGTCTTTAATGTTTTGAATATTGTCTACATGAAAATCTTGTGGAATTACGTCTATAATTTGGTCGCCAGCAGGAATAAAAGTTTTGCGTTGGTTGTTAATTAATTGATCAATTTCCCAACTTTGAATTTCATTTTCAGGCTCTTGACGAACAATATCGCCACGGGTTTGCAAACTTTTAATATGATGGCCAGCAATACCTACATATACTTCGCTTATTTCAAGGTCTTTATTACTCTCGTAGCAATTAACCAAAGCCTGTTGGATAGCCTTAATGGTTTGGTCAATATTTAACACTTGACCGTGTTGAACACCATTGCTATTAGCACGTCCAAAACCTAAGATTTCTAATTTGCCAAATTCGTTTTTTCTACCAGCAATTGCGGCAATTTTAGTTGTTCCAATATCTAGTCCAACAATGATTGGTGATTCATTGTGATTCATAAAGTAGCTGTTTTAGTTGTTTGCAAAGAATTAGTTGTTTGTTCTAAAAACCATTCGTTGAACAATAGAAAACCATCAAATCGAGTTGATGCAATAGCTTTAGGGCGCTATCTCTTTATTCTATCCTTTCGTAAACGGCATTATTATTATTTTATTGTTTAACAAGTTGATTTCCTTTTAATTTTTTTCTTTTTTTATTGCCGGCAAAATTGCTTTTGGCACTATCAATTTTGCTTTTATTGGATTAGGTTTTATATCTTTTTTTGGTACTGTTTTATTTACAGGAACTAATGCGGAATTGGCTTCTGGCTTAATTACCGGTTTAGTATCTGTTTTAATAATTGGTTCCTTTTTTTCAGTATCAGGCGTTGTTGGCATGGGTGCAACTTTATTAGCCAGTTGTGCCATTAATTCCTGGGCCTTTGCCGAATCAATTTGTATTTTTTCTGAACCAGTTTTTACAGCCACCACTTGGTTATCGAATCGGATATCTAGTTTTTCGTAGGTATTTAATCCTTGTTGCAAAAATGCTTGTTGGTAAAACGCGTTGAGTCGATGAAATTTTTTATCTAATAATTCTGCATCTCCCAATAAAATAAGTTGGTTGCCCACCATCGGAATCAACTCAAAATTAGACTGACTATTGATGTTTACTTGTGCAATTTGTGCCATCCAAAAAGAGTCGGCTTGAATAAATAGTGCCAACTTAACAATTCCGTTTAACAAGGCACTATCAGGCTTAGCCAAAATGGGTTGACTCGATGGAAAGCCAGTAAAAACAGGTACTCTGGCCGATACTTTATCGCTCAAAGGCAGTCTTAAACCAGCACTGTCTACATAAAAAGATCCACCACCAATTAAAAATACCCTAGCCAAAGGTTGTCTTTCTAGTATTTTAACTTCTAATATTTGTTGGTTGTTAAAATACATTTCGGCATTTTGAATCCAACTATTTTTCTCTACAAAACTTTCTAAAGCGCGCAAATCAGTTTTGTTCATACTAGTACCTACAATTGGTTGCTGTAAATTGAGTAAGCCTGTAACTTCTTTTTCATCCAAAAACATATTTTGAGCAGCCCCAGCAATTTCTACTTGAATACCCGTACAAATTTTCTGCGATTTTTTTTGCAAAGCAGCGCCAAATAAAACAATCGTACCTAAGCCCAACAAAATCCATCCAGATTGAATGATACGCTTTTTCCACGGTATTTTTTTAAAGCTTATTCGCACAATAATATCGATTGAACAGGTTCTACCAATGCATCAATATCGCCAGCGCCAGCCATTACTACTAAAGGCGGTTTGTTTGTTTGCATCCAATTGCTTAGTTGGTCTTTTTGAATAATTTGTTTGTTGGTTAATTGCATTTTATCCAATAATAATTCACTGCTCACTCCTTCCATTGGCAATTCACGGGCAGGATAAATGGGCAATAACAGCACTTGGTCTGCAAGGTCTAAAACGGCCGCAAAATCTGTTGCTTGGTCTTTGGTTCTGCTAAATAAATGGGGTTGAAAAACAAGCACCATTGGTTGGTTTGGATACAAATTTTTAACGCCCGAAATCAATGCGCGCAACTCTTGTGGATGATGCGCATAATCGTCTATGAGTATTTGTTTTTCAGTTTTAATGCGATATTCAAAACGTCTTTTAACACCTTTAAAATTGGCTAGTGCTGTACGAATTTTATCGGCCGAAATACCCACATGCATTGCCACAATAATTGCTGCTAATGCATTTTCAATATTGTGCAAGCCACCCATTGGCAGAATAATATCATTAATAGAAAATGTTTTGCCCACCACATCAAAACAATAATTACCCTCTACTACTTGTAAATTTTGTGCAAAAACATCTGCTTCAATTTCATTTAAACTATAGGTAAATTGACTGAATGCTGTTAATTCACTAGCTCTTTTAAAACCATATCGGCTCACCAAACATCCACCAGGCTTAATTTTTGTTGCAAATTCAATGAATGCATCTTCTACTGCTAGGGCTGTTCCGTAAATATCTAAATGGTCTGGATCCATAGAAGTAATCACAGCAATATCTGGTAGTAATTTTAAAAAGCTACGATCGTACTCGTCTGCTTCTACCACCACCACATTGGTAGGATTACTCCAAAAATTAGTTTGATAATTTACAGCAATCCCACCCAAGAAAGCATTACAACCAAAATCACTATCGCGTAAAATATGCGCCACCATTGAGCTAACTGTTGTTTTACCATGCGTACCAGCCACACAAATATTAAAAGAGGCTTCGGTAATCCATTGCAATACATCGCTACGTTTTACTACTGTGTAATTATTAGCTCTTAAATATACCAACTCGGCATGTGTTGCAGGAATAGCGGGTGTATAAACTACTGCATCAACGTCTGTAGGAATTAAGTTGGTATTTTCTTCGTAATGAATAGCAATGCCTGCAGCTTCTAAACTACGTGTAAGCGGTGTAGGTGTTTTATCATAACCAGACACTTCCACCGATTTTGATAAAAAATATCTGGCAAGCGCGCTCATACCAATGCCTCCAATGCCAATAAAATAAATTTTTTGTATGGTACTTAATTTACGCATTAAATCAGTCTTAAAATTTCGTTGGCAATAATGGTATCAGCATTAGTAATAGCTAAGGATTTTGCATTTGCAGTAAACTGTGCTTGTAATAATTTGTTATTGGCTAATTGAATCACCGTATCCACTAAATCCTTGCTAGCATTGGCGTCTGTAACAATTAAGGCGGCTTGTTTATTTACCAAACTCATGGCATTATGCGTTTGATGGTCTTCGGCTGCTTGTGGAAAAGGCACAAATACAGTAGGCTTTCCGGTAACACATAATTCTGTTACCGCCATAGCACCCGATCTACTAATTACAATATCTGCAGCTGCATAGGCTTTATCTATATCGGTAATAAACGCGTCTGCCCAAATATTCAGATGTCCTGATGCTACTTTAATAAATTGGTCGGCAGTTGTTTTGCCTGTTTGCCAAATTAATTGTAAATCGTTTAATTCAATTGCCTTAATGTTTTTTGCAATAGCATGGTTAATGCTTCTAGCACCAAGGCTTCCGCCCATAGCCAATATGGTTATTTTGTTAGGATTTAAATTAAAAAACGCCAAAGCAGATTCTCTAGAAATAGACAAATGCGCAATGGATTGACGAATAGGATTTCCTGACACTACTATTTTATTTGCCGGAAAGAATTTTTCCATCCCTGGCATTGATACAAAAATACGAGTTGCTTTTTTTGCCAATAACTGATTTGATTTTCCTGCAAAAGAATTACTCTCGTGAATAAAACTTGGAATATTTTTTAGTTGGGCATATTTTAAAACCGGAAATGAAGAATAGCCACCAACGCCAATCACCGCATCTGGTGTAAAGTTTTTAAATATTTTTTTCGTCTCTAAAAAACTGCGTACTAATTTATACGGCAGCAAAATATTTTTTAATAAAGAAGCCCTATCAAATCCTGCAATGGTAATACCAATAATATTAAAACCTGCTTGTGGCACTTTTTCCATTTCCATTTTACCTTTTGCACCCACAAACAAAAATTCAGCATCGGGTTGCAATACTTTCAACGCATTGGCAATAGCAATGGCCGGAAAAATATGTCCACCAGTTCCGCCCCCTGCGATGATAAATTTCTTTGCCATTTTTACACAATAAATTCTGCAGGTGATTCATTCGCTGCTGCCGAAGCAACGGTTTCTAAAGGCACAGGCGCTGGTTCTTTTCCTTCTAGTTGTTCTACGTTTCTAGCCACACTTAAAACCAATCCAATGGCACAACAAGTAAATAAAAACGAACTGCCACCCATACTCACTAGTGGTAATGTTACCCCAGTTACAGGAACTAAGTTTACGTTTACCGCCATATTTGCCACGGCTTGTATCACTAACGTAAAACTCAATCCTAGCGCTAAGAAAGCCCCAAATGCATACGGACATTTTCTAAAAATTCGAATGCACCTAAATAAAAAAACAATATAAATAAACATAATTACGGCCCCACCAAATAATCCGTATTCTTCTATAATAATGGAATAAATAAAATCATTGTAGGCTTGTGGTAAAAAATTTCTTTGTCTACTATTACCGGGCCCTAAGCCCATAATAATACCACCATTAGCAATTGCAATTTTTGCTTGCTGTACTTGGTAAGGCGTTTCTTTGTCTTTGGCATAAATAAAATCTTGTACACGCCTTACCCATGTTCCGAATCGACCAAATGATTTTACTTTTTCTATTCCTACTTGTGCTTTACCAGAATCGTCTGGCTTAGTTGTATAGGTCATCATTGCCACCGATATAATAAATCCTACTGGAATCATGGCAATAAGAATTACCAACATAATATGCTTTATACTAACCCTGCCAATAAACAATAATAATAAAGAAGTAGCACCCGTTAATAATGCATTCGATAAATTAGCTGGCATAATTAAACCGCAAATAACTGCTACTGGCCATATAACCGGTAAAAATCCTTTTTTAAAATCTTTAATAACCTCTTGCTTCTTACTTAGTAATTTACTCAAATACATAAACAAAGCCAGCTTAGCCATATCGCTGGTTTGAATGGTTAAATTAATAATGGGCACTTTAATCCAACGGCTACCTTCATTAATTTTTGCACCAAATAAAAGAGTGTAAAGTAATAAAGGAATTGAGGCCCAAAACAAAATAGTAGCCACCCTCGAAAAAATGGTATAATTAATGCGATGTAAAAAATAAATAAGCACAAACCCAATCAAAGAAAAAGACACTTGTTTAAATAAATACCAATTGGTATTTCCTTTGTTCATTTTATAGGCCAATGAACCAGTGGCACTATACACTACCAAAATAGAAATCAACGACAGAATAATTACAATACCCCATATATATTTATCGCCCCTAGTTCTGTTCACTAGTTGGCCACGCATGCCACCAATGGTAGGCATTTGCGAAAAGAGGGTATCGTTTAATTCGTTCACGTAATTGATTTTTTAAAAATTATAATTCCTTCACCGCTTGTTTAAATTGCGTTCCACGGTCTTCGTAATTTTTAAACAAATCGAAACTAGCACAAGCCGGACTTAATAAAACCACATCACCTTTTTCGGCAATTGCAAAAGAAGCATCCACCGCTTTTTTTGCAGAATCAGTTTCTACAATTACAGGAACAAGTCCTTTAAAAGCATCAATAATTTTTTTATTATCAACACCCATACAAACAATTGCTTTCACTTTTTCTTTCATCAGTTCGGCAATTAAAGTATAGTCGTTGCCTTTGTCGGTACCACCAAGCACTAAAATAGTTGGCTTGTTCATACTTTCTAATGCATACCAAGTGCTGTTTACATTGGTTGCCTTACTATCGTTAACAAACTCAACGCCACGAACCATTGCAACAAATTCCATACGGTGTTCTAGGCTATGAAAATTGTTTACAGCTTCTCTAATTTTTTCTTTTCTAATACCAATTGTTGCTGCTGCAATGCCTGCTGCCATGGTGTTGTAGTTGTTGTGTTTACCTTTCAAGGCGAAATCATAAATACTCATGCTTACTCTTTCTTCTTGGATTCTCAGCATCATCTGATCGCCTTTGATGTAGCCGCCTTTTTTAATTTCTTGTTTCATAGAGAATGGTAATGGGTTAGTATGGATGGTTAGTGTTCGCAATTTTTTTTCAATTACTACATCATCAGCACAATAAATAAAAGCATCTTCCATCGTTTGATTTTGAATGATTCTAAATTTGCTGTTGATATAATTTTCAAATTTGTATTCGTATCGGTCTAAATGGTCTTCGGTAATATTTAATAGAATAGACACATTGGGTCTAAATAGTTTTATATCATCTAATTGAAAAGAACTGATTTCTGCTATGTACCAATCTTTGGGCGCTTCGGCAATTTGTCGCGCAAATGAAAAACCAATATTGCCAACCAAAGCTGCGTCTAAACCAGCTGTAATACAGATATGATAAATTAAAGAAGTAGTGGTGCTTTTACCATTGCTACCGGTAATGGCAATAATTTTACTATCCCCTTTAAACCGATACGCCAATTCAATTTCACTAATTACCGGAATACCTATTTCGCGAATGATTTTTACTAAAGGATTTTTTTCAGGAATACCAGGGCTCTTAACAATTTCTTTTGCATTTAAAATCAAAGCTTCTGTATGACCTAATTCTTCAAAATCAATTCCGTTGTTTTCTAATTCAGTTTTATAATTAGGTTTAATTGAACCTGCATCACTTACAAATACTTCATAACCTTTTTGTTTGGCTAGTAAAGCAGCACCAATGCCAGATTCGCCAGATCCTAGAATCACCAAACGTATACCCATACCAATGCCGGTGGCAGAAGTTTGAATTGGGTTAGTTTGCTGAATGGTGCTCATGATGCTTATCTAATTTTTAGTGTTACAATACTTGCTACTACTAGTAAAATGGTTACAATCCAAAAACGCAATACAATTTTATTTTCGTGAAATCCTCTTTTTTGATAGTGGTGGTGTAGCGGACTCATTAAAAACACACGCTTACCTTCGC
>Ga0304728_1000131_pt1 | contig 60097 bp, 56 predicted proteins | sample C_130625_MF_Meta_FD_190476 | JGI IMG/M metagenome (GOLD analysis project Ga0304728, IMG submission 190476) | Freshwater microbial communities from Lake Croche, Canada to study carbon cycling - C_130625_MF_MetaG (v2) (version 2) | ecosystem: Environmental > Aquatic > Freshwater > Lake | place... | reverse complement strand
ATAAAAAATTAGTGTGAGTAAAACGAGAGCTCAATTTTTTACTTAATTACTTATAATTGCCACTTTTGATACACCGTAATTTGCTTTCATTTTATATAAATCTATATTGGGATAATATTCAATAATTCTCATATTTCCAGTTTTATAATAATCAAATGGCCCAGAAGGATTCCAATAAGAAAAATAATTATCTAATATAGTAACATTTGGATCATTTTTAAAAATATAATCTTCCCATAACCATTGATTCCATTTAAATTCAATTGTTCTAGATTCATCTTCATTTTTTGTTGTTAAAAGAAAATCCTTAAATTGATTAATTATTTTTTGTGAATATATACCAATATTCATTGAAAAATGAAAATTTATTTTCATTGATGTAACATTTGTTACACTTACTAATTTTAATTTTTTATAAAAATTTAATCCAACTTTACAAGTATCATGTAAATAAAAATAATATTCATCTATATCTTTATTATATAAATCTAATAATGTTAATAATCCTGTAAAATCCATACTATTATGATTACATTTGATGTATGTAATATTTTCATCTTTCTGAATATGATATTTACTATAACTATCATGATATCCTCCAATAACTATTATAGTTTCATATAGTTTAAATTCATCATGAATTTTCATACTTTCTAACAAATGTTCTAATGCAATATAATTTCTTGTATGAGAATTTATAACAATTTTCATGTTTATTATATTTATATTTTTATAATTATAACAAATTTAACAAATTTAATATTCACTTGCGTCTAATATACTTTTAACTTGTGTATTGAGATCTCCTGCAGGTGCAGCAGGAGCAACAGCTGCTTGTGTTGCAGGTGCAACTGCCTTTGAAACAGCTGCTTGTGTTGCAGGTGCAACTGCCTTTGAAACAGCTGCTTGTGTTGCAGATGCTGTCTTTGCAACAGCTACTTGTGTTGCAGGTGCAACTGCCTTTGCAACAGCTACTTGTGTTGCAGGTGCAACTGCCTTTGAAACAGCTGCTTGTATTGCAGATGCTGCAGCTTTTGCTCCTTCAGATACTTTAGGAGAAAGTCTTTTATATATATCTGCGGCAGTATTTGCAGCGGAAATTGCTCCTTCAGATACTTTAGGAGAAAGTCTTTTATATATATCTGCGGCAGTATTTGCAGCGGAAATTGCTCCTTCAGCTACTTTTACGGCGCCAATAGAACCATATCTTCCAACTGCTTTTGCTCCAATTACTGTATTTTTCTTTGCTAAGTCTGCAGCAGCGGCGAGTGCAGCTATTCCTGTAGGAGTAATTTCAGATCTTTTTACTGTTGTGATTTTATCTTCCCCAAAAAAAACAACGTTATATATAGGATCATTGAAATTATTAATATCAGGCTTACCGACAATTACACCTGTTTTTAGTCCATCTTTATTAAGGTGAAATGTAGTTCCATCTGATAATCTTGTAAGTTTACTAGATCTGTAAATATCTTCGCTTGATACTTTAGCTCTGGCTGCTTTGGCTGCTTCTCCAGTAATACTAGTATCTGCTTCGCCTTTATTCTTTAATTCTAAATACTTTTGTTTGTATTTTAAATACTTTTCTTCATACTTGTCTGTCATTTGTATATATATATATTATAATTAAGAAATTATTTATTTTCAATTACAAATTGATTTAATTCTTTGTAAACCTTTTTTGCCTTTTTTTTATCAATTTGTATTTTGGATGTATTATTTAATTTGTTATTTGCCAATGTTTCTAATATTAAATTGTCTAACTCTTTGATCTTTTCTTGATCATGAGTGGTAAGATTTGTGTTAGCGAACATTTTCAGCATAATATTATAATTGTGTTATCTATAATAATCTATACATAAAATTTCATAAAAATTGAATTAACAAATTATTTAAATATAAAGATAATTATATATACTAAAATTATGAGTCAAGAAGTAAACAATGAAAATATTTATTCATTAATTGATCTATTAATGAAAAATGACTTATACAAAACAAACAGAGATTCATTTGCGCAATTTATAGAAGAAATTATATACAAAGAACTAAAAGAAGGTCAAAATATTTTTAATGAAAAATATCATAATAATAAAATCTATCGTCATAGATTTCAGTTTGATAATATTGGATTAAAACCTCCGATAAACGAAAATAATGATGAATTAATGTTCCCAGAAGATGCCAGAATTAAGAATTTAGATTATCAATCTAAGTTAGTTGCAGATGTTAAACAAATACTTGAAATAATTGATTTGGAGACAGAAGAGACTACTACAAAAGTAATTGCTGAAGAAAAGGAAACTCCGGTTGCTAAGATTCCAATTATGGTTAAATCAAAATATTGTATTACAACATTAAGAAAAGATTTACCAAATACAGAGTGTCCTTATGATCCTGGTTGTTATTTCATTATTAAGGGAGGAGAAAAAGTTGTTCTTCCTCATGAACAAATCTGTTCTAATAAACCTCTTGTTTTTACTAAAAAGGACAATACTTATAAAAATAATGTTATGTATCAAATTCAAGTAAATTCAAAAGAATCAAATATTTTAGGAATGGTTAATGTTTTGTTGTTACAATTAAAAAAGAATGATTCAGTTGTATGTTTAACAAATCAATTTTCAGAAATTCCATTATTTGTTTTAATAAGAGCATTGGGAATTACATCAGATTATGATATTATTAAATATATTGTATATGACATTAATGATTTTGATATGACAAATATGTTACGTTATTCATTAGATAAATCTCTGTCTGAAGTTCGGGATATTAAAGGAAATTTTAAAGTTATTAGAACTCAAGAGGATGCAATTGAATATTTAACAACAAAGTTAAAGTCAAACAAAAGATATTCAGAAACAGATGAATCAATAAGAGAACAACAAAAGAGAATGCATGTTGTTAAGATTTTAGAAAATGATTTATTACCTCACATGGGTAAAAATCTTATCAATAAAGCAATTTATATTGGTTATATGTGTAATAAAATGTTAAATGTTGTTTTAGGAAGAACAGAAATTGATGATCGTGATAGTTACTTAAATAAGCGTATTGATCATATTGGTGTATTATTAGGTATATTATTCAAGCAACATTATAAGAAAATGTTAAATGATTGTGCAAAGTTTTTCAATAAAAAAAATATTAGTGATGAATCACCTATAAACGTTATAACACAAATTAAACCAAATATTATTGAGAATGGATTAAAAGCTGGTTTAGCAACTGGTTCTTGGAGTCCTAAGAGAAAGGGTGTTGCTCAATTACTACAAAGAATTTCGTATCTACAAACAAATGCATATTTTAGAAGATTCTTAACACCATCATTAGACACTTCAAATAATAAAATTACAACAATTCGTAATGCTGATAACTACCAGGCATTCTTTGTGTGTCCAAATGCGACTCCAGAAGGTCAAAAGATTGGGTTAGTGAAAGAATTATCATTAAGTGCAAACATATCTTTAATGTTATATTCTCATATTCCGATTATAAAAGATTTATTAAAAGATAAACTATTTAATTTACAAGATGTTGAACCGATAAAGATAAAACAATATGTTAAAGTATTTTTAAATGGAGAATTAGTTGGATTAACAAATAAGCCTTTTGAAATTAAGGAAGTATTGGAAAAGAGTAAAAGAAATCAAGGGTTACATCCAAGTGTTGGTATAACATTTGATATTAATAAATTGGAAATAAAAATCTATTGTGATGGTGGGCGTTTATACAGACCATTATTAAAAGTTCAAAATAACAAACTTGTGTTAACAAAGAAGATGTTAGAAGAAACTAAGACAATGAAATCATGGGATGAATTTATTTCTAAATATCCAGATGTTGTTGAATACATTGATATTGAGGCAACTGATAACTTAATGATTGCGTGTCAATTTGATAATTTAGAAAATGAGAATAGAAAGAGATCTATTATAATTAAGGATGCAAATCAAATTGGAAATACTCTTAATCGTTATAATGATACAGTATATGTAAATTATACTCATACAGAATTACATCCATTTTTAATGTTAGGATCAATTGCATCATTACAACCATTCCCAGAAAATAACTATTCAACTAAGAACATTGTGTATTTCTCACATATCAGACAATCTATGGGTATTTATGCTACAAATTATAGATATAGAAGTGATATTAGTTTTATCTTATATCATCCACAGAGACCAATGGTTGGAACAAAATCAGTAAACTATTTAAATACTGTTCATGTACCATATACTGAAAATGTTGTGATTGCTATTGCTGCATATAGTGGTTTCAATCAAGAAGACAGTATGATTATCAATAAGACAGCAGTTGATCGTGGATTATACAGAGCAACTGGATATAAGAAATACAAAGTTAGTTTAGAAAAGAATCCTGCTACATCCCAAGATGAAGTATTCATGAAACCAGATCCTACAAAAACAACTGGTATGAAAGATGGCAATTATGATAAGTTAAATGAAAAGGGATTTGTTCCAGAAGAGACTGTAATTGAAAATGGTGACTTCATTATAGGTAAAGTAAGTCCAATTCAACCAAATGCTAACAACAAAGTGTTTAAAGATGAGAGTGAAATCTATAAATCAAATACAAAGGGTGTTGTTGATAAAGTTTGGAATGGAATATATGATAATGAAGGATATGAAATGTATAATATGAGAGTTAGATCAGAAAGAGTTCCTGGTATTGGAGATAAATATGCTTCTCGTTTTGGACAAAAGGCAACTACTGGAGCGCTATTAAATGCCGAAGATATGCCTTATACAAAATCAGGAATGGTTCCAGATCTTATTATCAATCCTTGTTGCTTACCTACTCGTCAAACAGTTGGCCAATTACTTGAAATGTTTACAGGAAAAGTTGGAGCAATTAAAGGGCAATTCATTGATGGATCTGCATTTGGTCAAACAAATGTAGAAGAATTAAATGATGTTCTAAAAGAAAATGGATTTGAAGAATATGCCGAAGAAGAAATGTATTGTGGTTATACTGGTATTAAAATGAAGACAAAAATCTTCGTTGGTGTGTCTGCTTATGCTAGATTGAAACATTTAGTTAAGGATAAAATTCATGGTCGTGCGAGAGGACCAATGCAGACACTTACCAGACAGCCACCTGAAGGAAGGTCAAGAGATGGTGGACTCAGATTCGGAGAAATGGAATGTTGGTCAATGACATCACATGGAGCATCAGTATTTTTAAGAGAAAGAATGTTTAATTGTTCAGATGGATATCAAGTTCATATTTGCAACACATGTGGTTTAATAGCTAGTAAAATAATAGATAAGGAAATTTATATTTGTTCAGCTTGTAAAAACAATACAGATACATCACTAGTAGAAATTCCATATGCTACAAAACTATTGTTTCAAGAACTTATGGCGATTAATATTTTGCCAAGAATCAAAATCAAAGAAAATGAATATATTGATGGAGTTTAAAATTAATTTATAAATTATATAATTTATTATATAATTTATTAGTATAGAATGAATCAAAACCAAATAAATATTACATTTCCAGATACATCAACAGAAAAACCACAACCGAAACCATTTGATCCAATTGCTGTTTTAACACCACAACCGAAACCATTTGATCCAATCACTGAGTTAACACCACAACCGAAACCATTTGATCCAATCGCTGCTTTAACACCACAACCGAAACCATTTGATCCAATCACTGAGTTAACACCACAGCAACCAAAAATACAGACTCATTACTCAATACATCCTCCACCCGCAAAATCAACTCAAGTAGTTTCCAATATAGATACACTTACAGAAACAAGTGAAGAAAAACCAAAGAAAACATTTATAGCATCAGAAACTCCAGAACCAACTGCAAGTGAAAAGAAAGGAGGTTCTTATAAAAAATATTTAAAGTATAAATTAAAATATTTATATGCGTTAAAAGAATTTTATAACACAAATATATAAAACAAATATATAAATGCCTTACGAAATAAAGACAGTATCTGACGGATTCAAAGTATGTAAACAATCAGACATGAAAGAATGCTATTCAAAACGTGGATTACCTTACAAACGTGCTCTTGCTCAAATGCGTGCCATCTATGCTTCTGAAAGTGGAAGACCAAATCCTCAACTCAAAAGAGGTTCTAAGAAGGGATCAAGAAAGACAACAAGAAAGACAACAAAAAAAGCAAAGAAGACAACAAAAAAAGCAAAGAAGACTTCGAGAAAATAAATTAACTCCAATCGATGGATTTTTTAAATAGACTTTTATATTCTTTTTCTAATTTTTCAAAAATGTTAGAACCAAAGAATCCTCTATAGGCACTAAGTGGAGAAGGATGGACTCCAGTTATAATTATATGTTTAGAATCAATAAATTTTAATTTAGATTGCGCATGATTTCCTAATAATAAAAAGATTGTTTTGGTAACAAATGTTGATATATTTGTGATGAGTTGATCTGTATAATCTTTCCAAATATCAGTATGACTGTTTGATTGTTTAGCAAAAACAGTTAAAGAAGTATTTAACATTAAGAATTGATCTGATATTGCCCAATTAGTTAAATCTCCATTGGTTGAATCTATATTTAGTTCTTTATAGATGTTCTTTAAAGAAGGAGGTAGTTTACAATTAATTGGAACTGAGAAAGATAATCCCATGGCTTCACATTCATTTATGTATGGATCTTGACCTAAGAATACTACTTTAGTTTCATTTAATTCAAAGTATTTAAAACATTCAAATATATTTTTAGGTTCAGGATAAATGGTTGTTTTATATGTGTTTAATTTTTTTATTATTTTATCAAGTTCTTGATTATCTAATAATGGTAACCAAGATTTCTTAACATCTTTTAATAAAATTTCTTTAGAATACATGTTTAGTAATTTATAATTTAAATTATAATATTTATAAATCAATTTTATTTATATTTGTATATTATATATTATGGCTCAAATTTATATACTTGTTTTTGTAGGTGATAACATATTATTTAAGGCTAATAATGCGAATAATCCTCCAGCTGATGGAACTTTACAATTAATTAAAATTAATGTAGGTGTTGATAATGATACTGGTAAAAAAATAAGAATAAAAACAGAATTAAATGAATATAATTTTCCAAATGCTGATTCATGTCAAATTCATATGATTAATGCTTATCCTGCTGCTGCTTTAGCAGGAGCAGCAGCAGGAGCAGTAGCAGGAGAACCTGGATCAATGTTCGCAATAATAATTTCTAATGATTTTCAACCTGCTGCTGCTGGTCCATTTTTTGGTAAGTTGTTTAACCCATTTAGTGACGCGAATATTCCAAAATTAAATAATAATAGTAAGTTTATTGCTAACGCTGATAATACTATTAAAGCCGATATTGCTAGATTTAAAGCAGCTGCAATCGCTGCTATCACACCTGCCCCACCCGCCCCTGCCCCAGAACCATCACCAAAATTAATATTATTCAGATTCCCCCCATTTTTATTCCCTCCTCCATTTATAGGACCACCATTTTTAAGTCCATTCGCTCCTTATGGTAATGCTGTTATTAGAACACCAGTTGGTTCACCATTCTTTAGACTTCCCGGACTTTCTCTCCCACCAGATTTTGTTCCTGCTGTTATTCCAACAGTTCGTCAACCTATGTTATCACCATTTGGAAATCCTTTCCCAACTAGAGTAAGAGAACCATCACCTGTATATAGAAATTTATTTGAAGAAAAATCAAGACCCTCACATTTTAGATCGCCAAGATTTAAGATGGATGGTGGATATTACGCAAAATATTTAAAATACAAGAATAAATATTTAGCATTAAAGAATCAATTAGAAAACCAAGTATAAAACCATATAAAACCATATAAAAATTGATTTATATAATAATTATTATAAAGTAATTATCATATAAAAATGGCTGTTTATACCAAGACCATATATTTTAGTGATTATGAAAAGAAAGTAAAGAAAGAAGACGTAGAACGTGAAGTAGAACTTCAAACAATTGCATCCGCATATGGTTTTTCACCAAGTATCATTGGTGTCACATATGAGTTAGATCATGCGGTTATTCAAATGGAAGATTTACAAGAAATGTGTCTAGCTGACAAATATGGAGAAGAATTTTCCAGTTTAAGTCCTCAAATCATTCTCCAAATTCGTTTAATTGTTGATACACTTTTTGAAAATGAAAATATTGAATACGTTGATATTACGCCATATAATTTTATTGAAAAAAATAATAAGGTATACATAATTGATTTTGGACATGCACATTATGTAAATCCGGCAAAAAAAACAAATTGGTTTCTGAAAGAATTTTTAGAAGGTACTAATTCATGGAATCCAGATTTCAAGTGATTTATTTATATGATTTTGTTATTTCTCTTAACCATATTCTAATTGGATTATTATATACTCTATCAACACGTTTAATAACTGGCTGAGAAGTGTTTAGGATATCAATTATAGATGGAACATAATCTTTTAATTCATAAAATAATCGACAAATACATCCATAATATTGTTTTTTGATATTAACATATAATGTTTGAATTAAAAATTCTTCAAATTGGCAATCATCAACTATTAATTCTCTAATATTATTTTCATTTATAAAATTAATACATTTATTTAATGTATAAGTTTCATATACAATACCTTCATGAAAATTAACAACTATTTCATTAATATTATTTTTTAAAAATAAATCAATAATTTTTGTATTATTCATTATTTTATCCCATACCCATAATTTACGATTTGGTTCAATAAAATAACTAGAAGGAGTGTATATATCCGCATTTATTATTTCTTTTTCAATATCTTCTATAAAAAGATATTTATGAAACATACAATTAGATGTTAAATTAATAACATATCTACTTTTAATACCAGACGCTTTCGCATATAAATAATTTTCAATGTGTGCATGTAAAATATCATATGTTAAATATCTTTTTGACCAGACACTTGGATTTATTAATACATTAAAAGATTTATCATTCTTTACTTGATTATACATAAATTCATTACAATGAACTACAACATATATATTTAAATGTTTATTAAAATAAAACATATTTTTAATCATATCATGATATGATTCAATTGATTCATGTATAATTAAACTATATATTATATCATACATAATATTTAATTTATATATTTATTCCTTCATATGAATTTGTTATTTGTCTTAGCCATATTCTAACTGGACTATCATATTTTCTTTCTACACGTTTAACAGATGGTTGATATGATTTTTGTATTTCGTGAATTGCTGGTATATGATTCCAGAAAACTGTACAAATATTTATCAATCGTTGTTTTTTAATATTAATATAAATAGTTGGTATTAGATGTTCTTCAAATGATGTCCATGGATGTTGTATCATTTCTTTTATCTTATTATCAATTAAAAAGTCAGTTAATTCCTTAAAAATATATGATTCAAATACAGCTCCTTCATGTTGACAAGGATATATTTCATTCATTCCATGTTCTTTTAAAAGGTTAATTATATTTATATTTTTTAAAAAATATTCATTTGATATCCATCCTTTGATACGATTTTCAATATAATATTTTTGAGTATCATATTGTGGTTCTTCTATAAATTGTTTTTCAATATGTTCTAATGTTAATTTTTTATGAAACATACAGTTAGATGCATAAGTTATGAAGTATCTACATTTAATATTATTATTAAAACAATGCATATAATTTTCACAATGAGCTTGAGGTATATCATATGTGAAATAAGCTTTGTCATAATGTAATGGATTCAAAATGACATCCTTAACTGTTTTTTTAGATAATTCTTCATACATAAAGTTATTACAATGAACTATTACAAATATATTTATATCTTTATTAAAATAAAATAAATTATTAATCATATCATAATAAGCATCTGGTGATTCATGTACTAAAATACTATAAATAATATCATACATTAAAATGTATTATATTATTTATCAAAAATATAAACGAAAATATAATATTTTATTCTTCAGGAAGAGGATTAGTAAGAGCATATACAATATTATCAATTAGTTCCTTCTCCAGAAATCCAAGATCAGTTGTACTAACACGTCCACAACCGCGCGTTTTTACAAGTTTCACGGAATATTTGTTTATAGATCCGTTAATCTTGCTCATAGAAATACTAAAGAAGACCTTGCGCGGGAAACTAGATCGCTGATCATTCTTGTCAAGAAAGATTTCAGTCATTATAATATCAGTCGTAATTTCATTCGGTTTCAACCATATAATATTATTTCTTGTCTTAACATCATAATTCAATGAGATTTCCCAATCACTTCCATTTACCGGCCCATCTATTGACCAACAGGTTGCATCAGTATGCTCTCGAACAACAAACCACGAAATTCCTTCACATAGGAAATTTTTCATGAGCGCTAGTTCAGTTGATGGAATAGTCGTCATTTTGACTTTATATTAATTGTAGAAGTTATCTTATATAAATTTATTTCAATTTTTAATGATGATTTCATAAAATCATTTATAAAAATATAAAAATTGAAATTTTAATATCATACATGGATTAAAATAATTTTTAAAACATGGCAAAAGAGAACACCGTACCTTTTACGAACAAGATGCCTAAACGCTGGTGGAAGAAGAAGACGCCGGCGACGGTGAAACCCACACCCGAGGAGATCAAGCAGATGGGATTTCGCAACGCGACGGAGGAGCGCAATGCGAAGCTTTTGATTGCGCAGGCAAAGCATGAGGAGAGGAGAAGAAAATGGCGAGCCGAAAGGAACGCAAGGATGATGTCGGATGCCGAGAAGGCTGCGAAGGACGTTGTCGAGAAGTGAAAAAAACTGAAATTTAGAGGATATATTTATATCTTACTATATATATATAAAATGACCAAAGTATCCTGTGCTGTTTGCAAGAAGAGGCTTTCAATCGCAACCGAACATACATGCAAATGTGATACTACAAAGAAGTTTTGCGCACCGCACCGGTATCCTGAGGAACACAAATGTACCGTTCCTATTGAAAAAATTGTATTAGAAAAGGTTGTAGCAGAAAAATTGATTAAAATATAATTTAATATTATATACTTATTTTATAATATGAAATTTGAACATAGAGACACATGTTATTATTTTATTTCAAAAAATACTAATAAAAAGATATATGGGTTTGATTTAGATTCAACTCTTATCAAAACAAAATCAGGAGCAAAATTTCCCAAAGATGATTCAGATTGGGTCTTTTTATATGATAATATAAAAGATATTCTTCAAAAATTAAATAAAGAATATCATTTAGTTATTTTTACAAATCAAAAAGGTCTAAATGAATCATCAAAAATATTAGATTTTAGTAAGAAAATTAATGATATATTTAATGAATTAAAGTTTGAAATGTCTATATTTGTTTCAATTGAAGATGATTTGTACAGAAAACCATTAACTGGTATGTATAAATTATTTCTTGAAAAAATTAATAAAAAAGATGATGATATTGATGATTTATATTATTGTGGTGATGCTGCGGGAAGAAAATATAAGGATGGAACAAAAGATTTTAGTATAAGTGATTATTATTTTGCCTATAATATAGATGCAATTTTTAAATTACCAGAAGAATTATTTAATCAAAAAGGTGGAGATTTAGGAAAAGTAGTCGATTTATACGATACTCTTGATTTACAAAAATATATAACAAAAGAAAAATATAAATTTAAACATGAACCTAAAGAACTTGTACTGTTGGTTGGATTACCGGCATGTGGTAAATCAACAATTGTTCAAAAGAATTTCAATACATACAAACAAATTAGTTTAGATGTTCAAAAAAATAAGAAGAAAATGATGGAATTATTTAAAGATTATATATTACATGGATTTCAAATAATTATTGATAATACAAATAGTACAACAAATGCTAGAAAAGAATTTATTGATATTGCTAAAAACAGTGATTATAAAATAAAAATATATTATCAAAATATTCCTTTTGAAGTATGTAATCATCTTAATAATTATAGAGTTGAAAAAGGTGAACGTTCAAAGATATCAATTATTACTTATAGAACAATGCTTAAATATTTTGAAGAACCAACTTCAGAAGAAGGAGAAGTCATAAAATTAAATAAAATTTATGATTTTAATAATTCAGATATATTTAATTACAAATTCAGTTAGTTTATCTTTTAATTTATACTTTCTTTATATTTACAATTACTGGTTTTTGGTATTGTTGTGTAAGAATATCTTTTGAACGAGGTACGACTCCACTAACTTTCTTTGAAACTTTTGGTGATGAAATTTTAGGAACTGACTTTGCTAATAATTTGGCAATTGTTTTAGGAGTTGATTTTGCCTTAGGTGTTGACTTTCCTGATTTGGGTGTTGATTTATTAGATTTTGGTGTTGATTTAGGTTTTGATTTAGGTGTTGATCTATTAGATGAAGTGGGGGTTAATAAAAAGGTAGAATTTACTGGAGAAAAACGTCTAACATTTGAAACTTCAGAAGGATTTTGTACTACTCTATGAGGTTTTTTCATTACTTTCTTTCCCTTTGAATTAGAGCCATTAGATGAAATAGATGATTCTCTTGATAATGATTTAAATTTATCAGATCTTGGTTGAGTAAAAACGGGTGCTGTAAATGCATATTTAGAATCATATTGGACATATGCTTTTGTGATTGGTAATCCACAGAATCCATTTTCACAGTTTTTATCTCCTTCATAATAAATAGTAAAATTTTCGATTCCAGGACCATTATTTACATTAAAATAATCTAAATTTTCAAATGCTTCTGCCATTAAATCATTACCATTTGTAAATTTTTCGAAAGGTGTTTCATATGATTCCATTGCGTTGTGGAATTTTTCAGTATTTTTACGTTTTTCAAGAGCTTTCTTGACTAATCTATTAATTTCTTTTTCTTTTAATTCTTTGAATTTTCTTTCAACTTCTAATGCAATTCTTTCTCTTCTACTTAAATGTTTAGGAGAATGTTTTTTAGGTGAGGGAGTTGGAGAACTTCTAGGAGAATGTTTTTTGGGTGAGTGTTTGGGAGAATTTTTATGAGGTCTTTTATTATCAAAATTTTCAAAGCTTGTTTCATAAGCAAACATTGATGGATCAACATTCATATATTTTTCTTTTTTCATTGCTGCTAATCTCTTCTTGACTTCAGCATCAATAGATTCTTTTTCCTTTTCAAGTTTGTCTTTTAATTGTTTTTGAACTTCTTTTTCCATTTCTGCCTTTTCATCTACTTTTTTAGGTTCTTCAACTTTTTTAGTTTCAGCTACTTTCTTAGGAATAATTACTTTTGGATAAATTGACATATCATCATATAATTTACGTGTAAATACTTTTATTTTTCTAATTACGAATGGTTTAGATATTTTGATATATCTTCCAAGACTATTAACAGGTATTACATATTCATCAGATAATGAATTAAACTTGTGTCCAAAGGTTTTATCTTCAAGACTATTATATGCTCCATTACGGAATATTTCTAAGGAACAATTTTCAGAATCTTTTGTATCAAATAATTTACGACCAACTACAATATGAGTAATTAATTTAATATCTTTTAAGTCTAATGTGATTGATTTTCTGCTATCTGCTTGTGCTGGATCTGTCCACATTTTTAAATCTCCTCCACAAAGACCATCTCCTTCAACACAACTTAATTTTTGATTTTCAGTGAATTCGCTTTCTTTTCTGTATGTATCACTTAATTCAATATCGCTTGCTGTAAATTTATGTCTTCTTGCATATCCAATCTTTTGTATTTCTTCTCCTAATTCATTGAAAATGCCTAATCCACGTTTGTGTTCTCTAATTACAAAGTTACCTAATTTAACATTTTCATTACCTTTCATTAATGGGATATTTTTTACTTCTTCATTTTTGTTATTTAATATTGATAAAGATACTCCATTATCTCTGATTGTAAATTTACCAATTTTAATGTCTCCTTTGATAGAAACACTTGGTATTTTATCTCTGTTGTTGTTTATTCTTAATATATAATCAGATGTAGAACCATCTCTCTTGATAAAATTGAATCCTCCTGTAATACCACTAATGAAATCCATTAATCCATCTTTTGATTTAATATAGTTTGAATCTGATTTTGATGTTAAATTAAGTTGTCTATTTTCTGATAAATTGATATCTCCTTTTGCAAATGTATTACCAGCAATTTCAGTATTACCTCTGATAAAGTTTGATCCATTTAAGTTAAATACTGTATCAGAACCATCTTTATTATATTGAGATACTCCACCTTTTACTCTTAATTCAGAACTAGACATAGAACCTTCCGATGCTACATCACCATCAAAACGTGTATTACCTCTTATTAAGTTTTTATTTTCGGAAGAATTAAATATAGTGTCTAATCCATCTTTATTGTATCTTGATAATGAACCTTTAACTCTTAATCTATCTTTAACATGTAAACTACCTTGGGATGTTAAGTTACCATCAATGTGAGTGTCTCCACGGATCATGTTTCTACCATCACCTGCTTTTGCAAATTCAGTATTTAATCCATTTGGATTGTATTGTGATTTTCCACCATTGACAATAAAAACATTAGGTACAGTTAAATTATCGATTGTTGTCTTCTTTCCATTAATTTTAACTGTTCCATTTGATCCAATTGATAAGTTATTACCATCAGCCGCAAAAACAACATTTCCTTTATTCTTAACTGTTAAATTCTTACCTAAGACAACATTTGTTTGATTTGTATCTGGTGATGTTAATCTGAGTTCCTCTTGGCTTCCTGTAATAACAGATCTTTTATTAACTGATACTCTATATGATGGAGAATCAATATCTGATAAACTAATTGGCGCACCACTTTTTGTTGTTAAAGAAGCTCCAGGAGGGCCTCTTGGTCCCATAGGTCCAAGATCTCCTTTATCTCCTTTGTCTCCCTTTGGACCAGGAGTTCCTGGAAGTCCAGTAGGTCCTCTTTCTCCTTTAGGTCCCATAAATCCACGAGGACCCATTGCTCCCATTAATCCTTGGGATCCTGGTGCTCCAGGAGTTCCAGGAATACCTTGAGATCCAATTGCTCCTCTCTCTCCTTTTAATCCTTGATATCCGCGAGGACCACGAGGTCCAACAGGACCTTCATATCCACGAGGTCCCATTGCTCCTTGTAAACCCATTTCTCCTCTTGCACCATCATTACCACGAGGACCCATTAATCCCATTAAACCCATTAATCCTTGATCTCCTTTTGATCCTTTATCTCCTTTTTCTCCTGAATCTCCCTTATCTCCTTTAATACCATTATCTCCTTTATCACCTTTAAATCCAGGAAATCCTCTTTCACCTCTATCTCCTTTATCTCCTTTGTCTCCTTTGTCACCTTTAAATCCTCTATCACCTTTTGATCCCGGTAATCCAGTAAACCCTCTATCTCCTTTGTCTCCTTTGTCACCTGGTTTACAAGTATTACAATCTTTAACTTTTAAACTTAATTTCTTGCTTGATTTCTTACTTGATTTCTTACTTGATCTTCTTCTTTTTGGTAATTTCTTTTCTAAAGTGCTTATTTTTTTAGCAATTTGTGAATTGATATCTTCTTCTTTAGTTAAAGATGTAACAATCTTTTTGAAATCATCGGCAAAATTTGTAGGTGATGGTACATTTGGCATTAACGAGGCTAAAGTAGGAATTGAAGTTTGAAAATTATTAGTAGCAAAACTATCTAATCCAAATTTAATCATTTATATATATTTTATATATAAATTAAATTTAAAAAATTAAATTACATTTCTTGAATATATTCTGATACCTCTAATATTAATTACAGTATTTGGTTTACTATGTTGCATTGTTACAGATGTACCATATGCATTGATTGGAATAATGTAAAAATCTTGTATTGAGGTTATTTTTGTTCTAAATGTTTCTATATTATTAATATCAGTTACAAATATTTCAACATCTTGGATTTTATCCATATTTGCATCAATTCTATTATATAATTTGATATTATCTATTAATTTTCTTTCTGGTAATTTAAACTTAACAAACTCTCTCTTACCATTTGATTTATTAGTAGAACATAATGTTTTTTTAACATCTCCAGTTGTACAATTTATCATTGGTTGACCAGGATATATGGATGAAGCAACTATTCCACTTGCATTTAATTTAATTTTTCTTATATTAGGTATAAATTGAACTTTTTCTTTGTACTTATTATGTACATAAATTCCATCATCTTCTGATGAAATTGTTACTAAATTATTTACTGAAACATCAGAATTTAAAAAATTAACTAATCCCCTTTTCTTTTTACCATCAAATGTTAAATCTAAAAACTTATTCTTCGTTATAAAATCATTAATTGCAATTCCTTGAGGACTATTAAATAATAATTGTCCATCTTTAAATGAAATTGCTGCATCTTTATTTTTATCATCCTTGAAATTATACTTTGTAATATATAAATCATCTATTTGAGCTTTACCTTTTATTTTAATATCCGCATTCATTGTTATTTCAGGTTTGGCTTCTTTGTTATTATTAATATCCATTACAACATCACGTTTTCCCTTAGTGTTTTTAATAAATTTCCATCCATAATTTGGATGTGCATGTAATTCAGTTGTGAATTTATTAGATGTTAAAAAGTTATTTTCATTATCATCAGTTAATAATAATTTCTTATTATCTCCTAATTTAATTTTATCTGCATCAACAACACTTGTTCTTACTTTTTCAATTAAACCATTTAACATAATATTTTTTCCTGATCCAATAGTTACATCTTTTCCGTCTGCTGTAAAAACATTATTATTTTTATTTCTTAAGATTAAATCTCTACCTAATTGAATTTGTGAATCATTTACTTTATCAAATCCACTATATAATCCTAAACCATCAATTGTTTTTTCAATTAATGTTCCTTGATCTTTTGATCTAATTCTGATTTCATTTGAATCTATTTGTAATTTCGATATTTGAGAATCTCTTCCCATTGGACCTCTTTCTCCTCTATCTCCTTTAGGACCTTGAGGTCCCATATTTCCTTGGGGACCAACTGGTCCCCTTGATCCCATAAGAGATAATTTTTGGGATGGTGTTAATTTATCCCATGTGAGTGCATCACCTGTATCTCCTTTATCACCTTTAGGACCCATTGCACCAAGAAAACCTCTGTCTCCTCTATCTCCTTTTATTAATGATTTTTGGAATGGTGTTAATATATCCCATGTAAGAGATTTACCATCTAAACCTTTATCTCCCTTTTCTCCTTTTTGTCCTCTATCTCCCTTTTCTCCTTTTTCACCTTCATCACCTTTGAGACCACGTTCACCTTGATCACCTTTATCACCTTTATATCCTTGAGGTCCTCTTGGTCCTGTTGACATTGGTGCGCCGAATGCTCGATCAATGAATCCAAAAAATCCAGTACCATTGAATGATTCACTTGGTTGAGATTCTGATGGTTGATTTTCAGGAACGAGAGAAATGGATTGTTTATCAAGTTCATTTGTTGGAACTGTACTTATAGTTGGGGGTTTTTCATTTATTGGTTGTGTTTCTCTCATTATTTTTTGTAAATCTGGGGGCATTTTAGAATATTCACTTTTTGGTGTTGATTGAGGAGATATATTAATTACAGGAGATACAGTGATTGATGTAGGAGATGCTTTTTGTCTTGCTAACATATTAATTAATTCTTTCATTGATGCTTTTGATAAATCTGCGATTTCTTTTATATTTTGAGTCGCATCTTTCATTGATTTATTTGATAAATCAGAAATTTCTTTTATATTTTTATTAGCATCCTTTGATAATATTTTTAATGAATCACTTGATACATTTGATAATTTTTTAATATATTTACCTGAATTTCTATTCAAATCTTTAACTGTTTCATTAGAAAGACCTGTTATATTATTAATAAAATTTGTTGTAACATTTGATAATTTCTTTAAATTATTTTCAGTAGAATCAGTTATTTTAAATATACTGTCTGATGCTTCCTTTTTTATTTCTGTCTTTATTTCTTTAATTATTTTTTTATGTTGGCTAGCATTTACTGATTCTTTGACTTTTGGTGATTCTTGAAAGAAAGTTGGTAATTTAAAAATACTTGGTATTGAAGGTATTACAGAAGTAATTGTATTTAATATAGTAGGAGATGATTGTGCTTTTTCCACCTTTGCTTTCGCTTTTTTAATTTTCTTTAATTCTTCATTTATAATTGAAACAGTATCTCTTAATTCATATGAATTCTTTATTGCATTTATTTTATCCATTATTAATTTTTTTGCTTTAATAAGAGTTGGTGATGATTCTCTTTTATTTGTTTTAATAATGTTTTGTGCTTTTTTAAAAGAAGATGATTTCTTAAAATCATCTATTTTTTGCTTTACAACTTTTTTTACTTCATCACGTGCTTTTTTAGCAACAATTGATGCTTCTAAAATCTTCTTTGTTTCTTTAGATAAATTATTCTTTATTAATTCTATCTTTGTATTATATTTTGCAATTTGTTGTAATGTTTCAACATCTTGTACATTATCTAAATTATTATAAAGCTTTTTTTGTAAATTTGATATTTCTTTTAATAAATTACTCATTATTTCTTTTTCTTTGGGATTATTATTAACTTTCTTTGTTAATAAATTTGTAGATGTATCTGTAATTGTAACAAGTTTGCTATCTATTTCTGTCATTAATTTTGAAACAATTTCATCACTATTTTCAAAATTTTCTATACTAGGATTCAAAAAAAAAAGGTTTTCTAAGTTTGTAAATCTTTCTTTTTTACCTTTTTTCTTTTTAGGTGTAGGTGGAGGGGATGATTGAAAGAATGTGAATGGATTTAATACTTTAGGAATATAATTTATAGGATTTAATGCTTGTAATGTAATTATTGGAGTGAATTTTGGAGATGATACACTTGATGATTTTGGAGTAGTTAATAATTTAGAAAGATTCTTTGTTGTTTTAACTGTCTTTATAATATCAGATGGTAATGTTCTAACAGCATGGATAACAGATGGTGGTAATTCATTGAGATAGTCCTTTTGTTTAGATGTTAATTTCTTAAAATCTAATTTCTTGATATAATTAATTACTTTGGAATCATATTTCTTAATTATTTGTAATGCTTTGGGAGAAACTGTTCTTAATGTATCTCTGACTTTCAAACCGGGATTCTTTAAATATTGGATTGATCTTGGAGATAATGCACGTACAGATCTAACAACTGATTTAGGTAAATCATCTAAATATGCCTTTTGTTTAGGTGTTAATTTCTTAAAGTCTAATTTACGGATATAATTTATTACTTTTGTATCTAATTTCTTGAGTTGATTTTTTGTGTTCTTAGATAATTTCTTAACTAATTGTTCTGATTTTTGTAATGCAAGTTTTGGTGAAAGTTTTGGTGAAATTTTTGATAATTTTTTAAGTGTAGACTTAACGGATGATACTGATTTTTTAGAAGATGATTTAACAGATGATTTAACAGATGATGATAATTTTCTTAATTCTTTTGTAGATAACTTTCTGACTGCATGAAGAACTGAAGGAGAGAATTTCTTTAAATATGCTTTTTGTTTAGGTGTTAATTTTTTAGAATCTAATTTTTTAAGATAATTAATAACTTTAGGACTTAATTTTTTAAGTGCTGCTTTAACCTTTGGTGATAATGATTTTTTAGAAGATGATTTAACAGATGATAATAATTTTTTTGAGGATGATTTTACAGATGATGATAATTTCTTTAATTGTTTTGTAGATAATTTTCTGACTGCACGAAGAACTGAAGGAGAGAATTTCTTTAAATATGCTTTTTGTTTAGGTGTTAATTTTTTAGAATCTAATTTCTTAAGATAGTTAATAACTTTAGGACTTAATTTTTTGAGTGCTGCTTTAACTTTTGGTGAAATTGAGATTTTTTTAGATGACTTTTTTACAATCGCTTTCATTTTCTTTAATGTTGATTTAACACTTAATTTAGATGGTGATCTTACACCTGCTTTAACAACTTTAATTTTTGTGCTTATTTGTTTTAATAATCTTCTAACTTCTGGTGATTTTTTAATTTTTGAGATTTGACTTGTTGCACGAGATTGAATTTTTTTAATTAAGGATTGGGCTTTCTTGGCATTTTCCTTGGTAATTAAAGATTTAATTGTATTGATTTGGTTATCTGTTAACTTTTGGATTTCGGCAATTTTATTTTTCGCAGATGATAATGCTTTTTTTGCACTTGATGTACTTCTTATTTTTTGTAATGACTTTGCTGCACGTTCTTGTATTTTTTGTATTTGTTTATTTGCGATATCCATTAATTGATCGACTGTTATTATAGATGTATTATAAATATCAATTAAACTTGCTTCTCTTGGGGGAGATACTTTTTTGACGAATCTTGATTCATTTCCTTGAGGGCCAATTGTATTTCTTGATAATACAAATTTAACGTCATTGTTTATTTCTTTTAAAGTATAATCTTTTGGTGATTCATTAATTACTTGGAATCCACCAAATAAAGAATAATGTCCCATAGGCTTATTTTTAGGACTATTAGAATTACTTATCATTATATATATAATTATATATATTTTATTTCAATAAAATATATATATTATTTTCTATTCTTCTTCTCTTTCTTTTCTCTGTATTTTCTATCAAATACATCTTCTAAATTAACATTATCCCTTTCCATTTTTTTATTTAATTCTAACATTTCTTTATCCGATAATAAGTGTGTTTGTCTAAAACTTGAATAATAAGGTAATCCATATCCAGAAACTGGAGCAGGTTCTGAACTAAGTAACTCATGATGACTTCCAACATATGGATTATTTATACAACATCTAGCACCTTCAATTGGGTGTCCTGCTAATCCACTAACAGGTCTATTAATTAAACGTGTTCTATTTGAAGAAATACCTTTAACTAAATATGTATCTTTTGTATTCATTTATAAAATACAATTAGATTTTTATTTCAAAAATTCGGGATATACATACTTTACTGATTCAAATTTCTCTACCTTTTTTTCTACTTTTTTTTTCTTCTCAACTTCTACCACTTCTACTTCATAAGGAACATAAAATGGATTATATTCAAAATATGGATAATCATATGGCCAATAATATCCATATCCCCAACCCCACCAAGGCGCTCCACCAGTACCACCTAAAGTATGACTTGTTGATGTTTGTCTTACAACTGGTCTTCTATAACCTCCTCCACTACGTCTAATTCCACTACCTCCATATCTTGTTCCTCCTGTACCTCCACCACCTTGATAATTTCTAAAATGTTCCATTATATAATACATTTATATAATTATTTCTGATAATCGGGTACATAATGAATTGTTCTACTTCCTAATGTATCAGTCTTAATTTCATTACCATATATATCTTTTTTCTCTCCATATACAAAAAAGTCTCTATCGTAATCAATCGGAAATTTATCGGTTTTTGATATAATTTTATCTTTTATTCCTTGTTTATAATCATAGAAATACCATATTAATTTTTGAGAATTTGTAAAGATACTTTTTATTTCTAGTAACGTAAGATCTTTAATTTTTCTAAATGGACTTATTTTACACATCCATAATATATCAGCACGAAGGTAATTCCCAATACCCGCAATTTTTGTTTGCTTCATTAAGAACTCACCAATTTTTGCAGACGGAGCACTTTTAATTATTTCAACAAATTGGTTTTCAGTAATATAGAAAATATCTGGACCAATTTTATCTAATTTTTTTTGTAATTGTTCTATATTTTTAAATATACTTAATGTTCCAAAATTTCTCATATCATTCATAAATATTGATCCATTTATTGTTTTAAATTCAATGTTATTATGTTTTAAATCGTCTTCAGTAAAAAATCCACTTAGTCCCATCGTCATAGCAATAACATAATTATTTTCGAGTACTACATAAATAAATTTTCCTTTAGTTTTAACATCTTTAATCTTTTGTGGTAGAAGTTTATTGAGTTCGTTTAAATGATCTGGAACTCCATGTCTTTTATATCTACCAGCTAATATTTTTATTTCTGTTAATTTATGATCTTCAAAGAAATCATTTAAATCATCACTATATTGTCTTATTTCTGGAGCTTCTGGCATTTTATATATATATTAATTTTTTTTTATATAATTAAATATATATTAATGTTTTCTAATTTACAATCATTTTTTAATTATATACGTGGTACCCACGAATCTTCAAATAATAGTATAAAAAATGTTTTAACCAAAAATGGCATTCAATTTTCTGAAATTCAAAGTGGAATAAAAGTAAATTTTAATAATGAATATGATGATGAATATGATGTTGTATTTCCCTTAAATGTAAAAGAATCAAATTATATTTATGTTAAAAAAAATTTAAAAGATAAAGATGGAAAAGTTATAAAATGTATATATAACTATAAACTTAAAGATGATAAACTTAATTTTATAAATAGAATAAAATTAATAAATGATGATAATATTAAAGTAGACGATAAATGTGGTAGAATTAATGATAAATTAATTCATGTAATTGAAGGAATTATAAATGAATCAAATATAACTGAAACACAACATGGTGGTTCTGAAACAGCAACAATTACAAAATCAGATGTAAATGATTTAAAATTATTAGAATATAAAAGTAAATATAATAATCTTAAAAAGATAATGGAAGCATCAATTAGTGATAGCGACTCTTAAAAGTTAACATTTGCATAACCGTGATTTAAATCATTTGATTGTACAGAACTTAAACTTAAATCATTAAGTTTTGTATCTTTAGAAACTCCTGGCATATTTTTTATTTGAGAACATAATTCGCTCTTGGCGTATTTTGCTCTGATTATTCTTTCAACATCAGTTACACAATCTCTTCTGCTTGAAATTGTTTCTCTCGCAGTTTTTCCTTCTGCTTTAGGATTACAGTATTTTTTTATATCATTTTCCATTTTTAATTCAGAACCTTTTAAAACTCCGCAGCCATCTCTTATTTCTTTGCACTTTCCTGATAAATTTGGATCGTTAAAATCGCATTGTTTGATATTTAATCCATTCTCGAAATTTTCATTTCTATTTAATATTAGATAAAGAATTACAACGCTTACAAGTCCAATTAATATACTTTCTATATTATCAAGTACAAATTTTTGTATTTTTTCGATTTGTTCCATATTGTTTTTAATATATATCAATTTATATAATTTTTTTAAATAATTGAAAATTAAATATATTATATAGAAATATATATATATTATATATAATGAATCTTGAATATGATAATGATGAAAAAACGCAGATTATTTTAATGAATATTTCAAAAATGGTTCAAACACGTAAGTTGGTTAAAGATTATAATAATTTTTATAATGCTATTAAAAAAATTGGAGATAATCTAGAAGTAAATATTAATTATGAAAACTCTAATATAGCAATTAAAATAATTTATAATAATATTACAACTATAAAAGACAGTAATGATATAGAACATTTTTTAGATAAATATTCTAAATATCATAAATTCATTATTATTACATCATTAGGTAAGAAAGCATATAAACAATTTGATGATTATCCTTTAACATATGTTTTCCCAGAGATATATTTAATGTCAAATACTCTCGAACATGTATTACAACCTAAATTTAAATTATTAACAAAACTTGAACATGAAGAATATTTTAAAACTTTTGGTAATAAAAAAAGAGAGATGCCTAGAATGTTAGATTCAGATCCTGTTTCTAGATATTTTGGCGCAAATGTTGGTGATGTCTTTGAAATAACAAATTATTCTACAACAACAATTGAAGCACTTGATTATGCAATAGTTGTTCAGGGTAATTTGGATTTTTTGAGTATCGATAACTTCTGATAATGATTTTTTATTTATGCTAGATTTTTTTATACTAGATTTTTTTATACTAGATTTTTTTATATTATATATTTTATGGAGTTAAAAATATATAATTATACAATAAATGGATTAAATACATTATTAATACCTATGATGGATTCTCAAATAGTTTCCGTCGGTATGTTTATTAATGTTGGATCTATGAATGAAAATAAGAATAATAATGGTGTAGCTCATTTTTTAGAACATTTAATGTTTAAAAGTACTAAAAAACGTCCAAATAAAACATTATTGAGAAGTTTAGATAATTTAGGAACAAATTATAATGCAGGAACAACAAGAGATCATACATATTATGAAATAAATGGGAATAAAAAAGATATTGAAGAAATCATAGATATTATGTTAGATTTATATTCTAATCCTGTTTATGAAGTTGATGAAATAGAATTAGAAAAAGGTGTTATTTTAGAAGAGCGTAAAATGAATCAAGATAATATAACAAGATCATTATTTGATTTTATAATGAGTGAAATTTTTAAAGGAACTCCTTTAGAAAGAACAATTATTGGAACAGAAAAAACTATCACTGGTTTAACAAAAAATGATATTAATGATTTTAGAAAATTATATACACTAAAAAATTCATTATTTGTAATAGCTGGTAATTTCTCAAAAAAAACTACGATTAATATCATTAAAAAACATCTTAAAGAATATACATTTTTAACAGACAAAATTGATGAACCAGCTGTTAATTATAAAATTTTATCAAATAAACCAAACATATATATTATTCCAAATAACAATTTAAGCCAATCCTATATTTATATTAGTTTTTATTTTGATGATTTAACATTTGAACAAGAATCAATTATAAAATTCTTATCTACATATTTATCATCTGGTTCAACATCTAAATTATTCGAAGTTTTAAGAAATAAATTAGGAGCAAGTTATTCAAATGAATCATCATATATTATATTTAAGGGTACATATGGTATGTTTTATATATATTGTAATGTCAACAACAAATTAATTTTAGAATCAATCACTGAAATTTTAAATATCATCAAAAATCTAAAGACATCATTAATATCAGACGAAGAAATTAATAAGGTTAAAAAAATATTTGAAACTAATAATTTATTTGAAGTTAATAATCCAAATAATATAATGATGTTTCATGGATATAATTATTTGTATGATCGTAAATATAATATATTAGACACAGTAGAATTTATTAATAACTTAAAATCTAAGAATATTAAAGATTTTGCGATTGATTTTTTCCTAAAAAAGAACATGAATTTATTCATTTATGGTAATGATATTGAACAATCACAAGTTGCTAAAATCATAAACATATTTTGAGAATACATAATGCACAAGATACCCCACATCCTACACGACTAGCATTATGTACTATTTGTATTTCTCCCTTCTTTTCCTCCTTCTTTTCCTCTTTCTTTTCCTCTTTCTTTTCCTCCTCTTTCTTTTCCTCCTCTTTCTTTTCCTCCTCTTTCTTTTCCTCCATTTGAATATTTTTTTCTTCAGTTGGAGACTCAGGTAAACGTTCTAGCTCTGATAACCTTTGAAAATTTAATTTTGGCAATTCAATTGATGGTCCTATATCAAAAAATACTGGTATAATTGGTGATTCTGAACGTTCTATATTTGGAACTGGACTTGATGGACGATCTGCTTGAACGGGTGTAGGTACTGGGACTGGAGCAGGCGCAGGAGCATTTGATTTTGCGCCTAATGATCGTAAAAAATCTGATATATATTCTGTTTCTAAAACTATATCATGATCGATTCGTCTTCTTTTAAAATCTCTATTATTTTCATCATTTCCATCATATATATCTTGATTAATTTCTTCATCCAAGCTTTCATCTAAATGTTCAACAATCGGATGACTATGTTGTTGTGGTTCCTCCACTACTTCTGATGGTACATTACTATCTTCGTGTAGTACATCATCTGGGTCTACATTATCATCTTCTTTTTGTTCATCTCCCACATCTTCATCATCGTCTTCATCATCGTCTTCATCGTCTTCATCATCGTCTTCATCGTCTTCATCATCGTCTCCATCATCGTCATCATCATCGTCGACTATATTGTTAACAATATGCGGATCTTCAATTTGTGGTACAAGTTGTCGCTCATCGTGATAAAAAACTGGAAGAATACATAATACTGTGAATCCAAGGATAGGATTTAATGAAAATAATGTTGCCATTAAGAAAAATAAATATAGTGGATTTTCCATTGTGCTGAGTATTCTTTTATAGGTAACAATTAAAGAAAATAATCCAAATATTAAAGCAATAGATACAATTGTAGAACATAAAATTATGAATTCCATTATATATTAATATTAGAAATATATTCATATATAAAAAATAAAAATTGATTTTTAAAATATTATAAGATGAATTTTATAATAGTATATAATGAAACTTTTTATCGTGGAATCACCTGGTAAAATAAAAAAGATCCAATCTTTTTTGGGAGATGATTATAAAGTTACTGCATCAATTGGTCATATCAGACAATTAGAAAAGAAAGACTATTTTGATCCTGAAACATTCACTCCAAAGTATCAAATTATTGAAGATAAAAAGAAAGTTGTCAAAGAATTAAAAAGTCTTTTAAAGGGTTGCACAGAAGTCTATTTATGTGCTGATTTAGACAGAGAAGGAGAAGCAATTGCTGAATCAATACGTGATGAACTTAATTTAAAAGATAATTATCATCGTGTTACATTCAACGAAATTACTAAAGCAGCAATTTTAGATGCATTAAAGAAACCAAGAAAGATGGATACTAATATGGTTGATGCTCAAGTTACCCGAGCATTACTTGATCAAATTGTAGGATTTAAATTAACCCAACAATTATACAAAAGAATTAACAAGGCGAGTTTGAGTGTTGGAAGAGTTCAAACTGTTGCGGTTCGTCTTATTGCCGATAAAGAAGATGAAGTGTTTAATTTCTTAGATTCTAATAAAGGATCATTTTATAACATAAATGGAAATTTTAAATTAGATTCAAAGAGTACAATTAAAACAACTCTATATGATGGTTCAAAAGTATATGAAACTTCCAACCCAGAAGACATTAAAACACTTATCCAAAGTTTTCAAAAGGCATATTCTATTTTCAAGATTGAATCTAAAACAAGAACACAAAACCCTTCTCCACCATTTATTACATCTAGTTTACAACAAACAGCATCAACTAAGTTTCATTTTCCTGTTAAAAAAACAATGATGGTTGCTCAGAAGTTGTATGAAGCTGGACATATAACTTATATGAGAACTGATTCTCCAACAATGTCTCAACAAGCACACAGTGAAGTTAAGAAATTAATTTCAACAAAGTTTGGTGAAAACTTCTATCAATTTATCAATTATGCATCCAAGTCTGCTTCTTCTCAAGAAGCACACGAATGTATCCGTCCGACACATTTTGAACATGAAACAATTGATGGACTTCCAGATGAACAACGATTATATTCATTAATTTGGAAAAGAACCGTTGCATCACAAATGAAACCGGCATTATATGATGTTCTTGTTATCCATATTAAAAATGAATCTCATAAAAATTATATATTTGTGGGAAATGTAGAAACATTAAAATTTGAAGGATTTTTGAAGGTTTATGATTTAGGAGATGAAACTGAAGAAGAAGCAAATGATAATAAATTAAAAACAGAAATTAAGAAAGAATCAAAAGTAAGTCTTGCTGAATTAATTTCTCAAGAAAAGATAAAAGAACCGCCATCAAGATATACTGAAGCAAATTTAGTTAAACAATTAGAAAAGATGGAAATTGGTAGACCATCAACATACGCAAGTATTATAGATAAAATTCAACAAAGAGGATATGTTGAAATCAAAAATATCGATGGAGTAACTAAGAGCGTTAAAACTTTTAGGTATAAAACTGAATTAAAAGAAGAAACTAAGGACATCCAATATGGTAAGGAAAAAACTAAGTTTGTTCCAACAGATTTAGGATTTGAAGTTTTAGAATTTATGGAAACATATTTTCCGTATATAGTTGATTACCAATTTACGGCAAATATGGAGAAGAAGTTAGATGATATTGCAAATGGTAAAATAACAAAGATTCAAGTTATGGATCCATTTTATAAGCAACTCATTGCGGAAATTACTAAGATTTCTGGTGAGAAAATAACTAAAGTATCAATTAATACTGATAAATTAATTGGCTCACATGAAGCATTTCAATATTACATAACCAAGACTAAATTTGGTGATGCTATTAAATGGGAAGAAGAAGGAGAAACTAAATATAAATCATTAAAATATTTAGGAGTTCCAGTTAAGGATCTAACAATGGATATTTGTTTACAATTTCTAAAATATCCAAAAGATTTAGGTGACGATATAAAACTATACAAGGATTTTAAGAAGGGAAACTTATTTTTAGGACATAATAAACAATATTATACCATTATGGATGAGAATATTACATTAGAAAAAGCGAAAGAGATAGTAAACGGAGGGGGAAAAAACGACACAACCAAAAATTTGGATAAGAAATATCCAATCGCCTTAAATTCAGAAATTAAATTAGGAAGAAACCATAAGAATGGGCAATTTTATCTAATCTATAAGAATAAATTTTATAGTGCTCCAAATGATAAAGTAACAGTAGAAGAAGCGAAGAAAATTATTGCAAGTAAAAAATAAATTTATTTATATATATATATATATATGTCAAAAAGTTATATAGATTATTTACTCGGAGAGAATGTTTCTACATTAGAAGGGGGGGAGGACGCTATGCACCCTAAGCGCGCAGCACCCAGATCGCCGCATCCTGACGGTACATCAAAGCAATCAGCTAATATAATTCCTGTTTTATTTAGATTTAGACAACAATTACATGTATATCATTGGCAAACAACAAGTTTTGCAAGACACAAGGCATCAGATGAATTACTTGGTTCTTTAACTGGTTTTATTGATAAATTCATGGAAATATTTTTTGGAAAATATGGTAGAGTAGAATTTCCTACAGAAGTTAATATCAAAATTGGTAATATGAGTGATGAAGATGGAATGAGATTTTTAGATGAAATGATTCATTACTACATTGAAGAATTACCAAAATATTTAGATCCAAAAAATGATAGTGATTTATTAAATTTAAGAGATGAAATCTTAGGTTCAACAAACCAAATAAAATATTTATATAGTTTACATTAGCGACTACATAGCATTTGTAATTCTGCTAAATTATTTAAATAAAATCTATTATTAAATGTTGTGATTAATTCATCATTTAATTTATTTATATTTTTCTCTATAACAACAAATGAATATAATATTAAGTTTGATACATCAGAATTATCTAACTTGACATATTTACTCAATTTTGTCATATGTTTTGGTTTATCAAATTGATTACCCATCATTGCTTTAACATCATTAATTCTATCTTTTAACATCTCAATATTACATTCTTTATAACTTGCATGATACTTTTGACATAATAATATTGAATATACATCTAATAATTGATGATATTCATCAAGTTTATTATTTTTTTTTAAATTATCATAAATTTGTTGAACTTCAAAACTATATTGAAAACATGGAGGATATTCTCCATATGTAAAATTACCTCTTTTATTTTCAGTAAAGTTTGTGTCTCTTTTTCCTCCAGTAAAAGGAGTTATATTTAGGTAATTTGTGAATGTTTCAACACCATTTTTTAATAATTGTAATCCCATAAATGATAAAATTGTTCCAAATACTAAATCAGACATCTATATATATTATATGTATTATATGTAGATAAAAAATGTACATAAAAATATACATAAAATTATAAATAAAAAAAATGTTTTATGGTGTCATGGTCATAAAGAAATAAAAATATTTAGTTTTTAAAAATTACTTCTACGATATTACCTAAAAAATATTATTTTATTAAAAATTTATCATCAAAATATTTTTAATAAAATAAATTCTATTTAAATAAAACTTACTTAATATTATTAATGGCAAATAATAAATTTAAAAATAAAGAAAATTTGGATCATTTTCAAAATTTACAGGACTTTTTGAAGGAACGAAAAGTTGAACGTGGAAAAGAATATTCTCATACATCTCTTGGAGATCCAAAAGGATCATACTTAATTGATCCTAAAGACAAAGAAAAATTCTTTGATCTTTATAAAAAGGGTATTAAGCAAGGTAAAGAAATATATTTATCTGAATCACACAGAAATCAAGGACCAATTTTGTTAGATTTAGATATTAAGTATCCTAAAGAAAAGGATTTACAAGGAAAGCGCATATACGATGATTTTCTTTCAGCGTTTATAAGAATATATAATGAAATTATATTACAATATTTATTGCCCGAGGAAGATGAATTTTTAGTGTTCTTTTTTGAAAAATCAGAACCAACAGACAAGGGAACATTTTATAAGGATGGGATTCATTTAATGTATCCAAAAATTTGTGCAAGTAATAAATTGCAGTATGTTATGCGTAATGAATTGGTTAATAAAATAAATGAAGTTCAATTATTTGAGGGATTAGGATTTATTAATAAGACTGAGGATATAATAGATAAGGCAGTTATTGAAACAAATAACTGGATGATGTATGGTAGTCAAAAACCAGAAGTTCCTCCGTATTTGTTAAAAAAAGTCTATAATTATCAATTAAAAATTATTGATAAAGCTGCATATGAGAATGATATGATTTATGAATTTTTAAGTATTCGTAAATTTGGAAAAGAAAATTTGACTGATTTAAGAGATGAATGGAATGAAAAGAAGATATTAGAAGCATACGAAAAATTAAATAAGAAACGTATTATGGTTGGAAAAAAACAATATACTATACAAAATAATCAGGAAGATATTAAATTTGCCAAAGAATTAACTGATTTATTAAAACCAGATCGTGCAGTTGCATATGAATCATGGTTACATTTAGGATTTTGTTTACATAATATTGATTATTGTTTATTAGAGACATGGATAGAATTTAGTAAATTAGCACCAATAAATTTTAAAGATGGAGAATGTGAAAAACAATGGGAGAAATTTAGACCAAATAATTTTACATTAGGATCATTACATAGATGGGCACGCGAAGATAATCCAGATAAATATTCAGCATATCTAATGACTAAAATAGAGGAAGCAATTGTAGAAAGTATTGATGGATCTTCATATTCAGTAGCAAAGGCATTTTATAAGATGTATCGTTTTATTTATATATGTTCTGATATAAGAAATAATAATTGGTATGAATATAAAAATCATAGATGGGTTGAATGCGAAGGAGGTCATACAATATTTAATAAATTGAATGAAGAAATGGCAAATCAATATGATAAATTAAAGAAGGCATTATTTGTAAAGTCGATGTTACCAAATATTACGCAAAAAGAAGCTGAAGAATTACTCAAACAGAAAAAACAAGTTGAAAAAATTCATGAAAAAATATTAAATGTAGCATTTAAAAATAACATTATAACAGAATGTAAATCTATGTTTTTCGATCCTACATTTTCAAGTAGAGTTAATGAAAATAAATATGTTCTTGTTTTCAACAATGGTGTATATGATTTTAAGGAACATCAATTTAGGGATGGATTGCCCGAAGATGTTATGAGTTTTACTACTGGAATAAATTACATCAAGTATGATGAAAATAATCAAAGTATAAAAGAAATTAGTGCATATTTTAATTCAATTATGCCAAATGATGATATGAAAAAATATGTATTAGATTTATTATCATCAACATTAGTTGGTAATATACCTGATGAAAAGTTTCATATTTGGACAGGTAATGGATGTCATGCAAAGGGAACAAAAATATTAATGTATGATGGAAACTATAGAAATGTTGAGGATATTCAAGTTGAGGAATGTATTATGGGAGATGATAGTAAGAAAAGAATTGTGAAAGAATTATTTAGTGGGAGAGCAATGATGTATCGTATAAATCAAGAAGATTTTAATTCATCATATGTAGTAAATGAAGACCATGTATTATCATTTAGAATAATAAACTCAAAATATTTAGCAGATTTATATAAAAATAGATTAATAAATATATATTTAATAGATGGATTCTACTACATTGATTTGAAAGTTAGTGAATATTTAAGCTTAGATGATAAATATAAAAAAATATTATATGGATATAAAAAACCAATATTAGATAATCATCATTATAATGATGATTTTATTAAAAAGAGAACAAATGAATTTGATATAGATGAAAATTTATATAGAAATACACGCACATTACGTTTAAATAAAAGAATGACAATAATAGATTCACTTATAGAAGAAAGTACATATATAAAAATAGATAAATATAATGATTTGATTGTAGATGAAATAAATAAATTATGTCATTCAGTTGGATATCATACAGTTATATATAAAGATATTATGAAAGTGTATAAGACTTGTATTCCATTATCTAAAATTACAGTTGAAAAATTAGAAGAAGATGATTATTATGGTTTTGAAATTACAGGTAATCATAGATATATGTTAGAAGATGGAACAATCACTCATAATAGTAATGGTAAATCTATTACTGCTGAAATGTTACATCTTGCTTTAAATGATTATGCTGTAGAAGTTCAAATTACACTTTTAACACGTAAGAGAGCTGATGCTACATCTGCGAATCCTGAATTAGCGAGAACAAAAGGAAAAAGATTTGTAGTATTTCAGGAGCCAGAGAATACTGATGTTTTACAAGTAGGATATATTAAATCATTAACTGGTGGTGCAAAAATATCTACAAGAACATTACATGAAAGAACATTTGAATTTGAGCCTCAATTTAAGATGTTTTTATTATGTAACCAAGTTCCAGATATACCATCAAATGATGGAGGTACATGGAGACGTATTCGTGTTGCTCCATGGGAAATGAAATTTGTTGATAATCCTAAAAAAGATAATGAGAGAAAGAAGGATAAGACATTGAGGGATAAAATTAAGAATGAAAATTGGAAGGAGGGATTAATATCATTTTTAATAAATCATTATGAAAAAAATGTCAAGGGAGAGTCTATTGTGGAACCTCAAAAAGTTTTAATGTATACTCAGATGTATCAAGATAAATCAGATATCTATCAACATTTTATTAATGATAGATTAGAATTTACGACAAATCAAAGAGATAAATTATCATGGGCAAAATTATACGAAGACTTCAAAGCATGGTTTCATACATCAAGAAATATTAAAACAACTATAAAATCTGGTGAATTTAAAATTGAAATGATAGAAAAAGTTCCAAAACTTGCTGAAAATGTTCATGGAGTTAAATTTAAACAAGAAAAAGAACCAATAAATAATGGAATTATTAATGATGATGATGACGATGGAGGAGAACAAGGCGGAGAAAAAGTTGAGCATGCGGATGGATATGCATAAATTAACATTTTATCCATTCAGGTAAAACAAAAATATCACCATGCCACGAATGTGTGGATGGTACATATATTTCTGAATATATTCCTAAAAATCCAATTAACCATGAAAATGTTCCTTGTGATAGAACAATATACTTACATGTTGAACCATACATAATGGTGTTAATTTCATTTAATTCAATTTTTACTAAATTATATTTATTTATTAATTTTTGACAGATTTCATGATTAATTGTATCAGAAGATATATAACCATTCTCAAATTTTATTTTTGATATAATATTATCATAATATTCAAAAGATAAATTAAAACCAATAATATCTCCCAATCTAACATGAACAAATAGATCATTATTTGTATTATATCTCGAATTATATATATTTTTAATTTTAACTTGATCAAATAAATTATTATCTTCAAAATATTTTTTTAGATATAAAATAAATTCTTTAATTTGATAAGAATTATTCATAATAATATTTTTATTTATTATTATATTATTAATATGATCTATTAAATTAGATTCATCTATAATAATTGATTCATTATATACATTTATACCATCTATAAATAAATCTATTCCTAATTCTTTAATTTCATTATAATAAGAATAAATAAATTTTAAATTATATTTTTTTGCTAATATATGTGATGCCATATTTCGAATAAAATGATTAGCAAATCTTCCACTTGTATCTAATGTTGTTGATATATTTTTATCTTTATTTTCTACAATTGGTATTTCTATAATTGATGTATTAGTTTTAAATAATTTCATTTTATTATACAATTCTCTTTCTCTATTCATTAATTATATTATAATATAATTAAAAAAATTATTATTCTCCAGACTCATCAGGAAATTTAAAGTATTCCATTCCATGATGGATTACAAGGAATGCTAATGCAATTGATAAAAATACTGAAACTGCTATATTTCCTAGATAATAAGGATTTATATTTACATTTTTACCTTTATTACTACTATTACCCATTGATCCAGTATTTGATAATAATATTATATATGCAATTGTTGCTGTAATTAATGCACATATATATGAACGTTCTTTTAAAAACATATTAATATTTTCAAAGGTTGACATTTTATATATATAGGTAATAAAAAAATGTAGTAAAATATAATAAAAATTGATTAACTAAAATATTATATAAAGTTTATAAAATAATATATATAAATGAATTTTTGTAAAAAGTGTAATTATGTTTTAAATATTACTAAAAAACAATTAGACGAAAATGAGAAAAATCATTATAAGATTGCTACTTTAGAAGCATTCTTGAATTATATTAAGCATGATATGAATGAAGCAAATCAAACAGTTGATATCAAAATAGATCGTGATTCATTAAGAGAAAAATTATTATTAAAATTTAAGAAAACACCAGAGAAGGTTACAGAATTAATTAATCTGTATGATGTTATTTCAACTAAGAAGAACAATTTTGATGTATTTTTAATATGTAACAATTGTAATTCATCATATACTATTGATTCAAAAACAATCATTTTGAGTACAAATCTTGAAACAAGTGGTATTCGAGAAGTGAATTTAGAATATAAATGTCAAGATCCTACTTTACCGAGAACAAAAGATTATATTTGTCACAATGAAAAATGTATATCTCATAAAGATTTAAAGGTTAAAGAAGCAATATTCTTTAGAGAAGGTACCGGATATTTGACGAGATATATGTGTACAAATTGTAAGACAAATTGGTTAATTTAATTTATAAAAAATTGATTATTAAAAATTGATTATTAAATATTATATATAAATATTATTTAATAATATAAGTATGCCTCCTAAAAAAAATGTCAAAATAGAAAAGAATGTTGAGAAGAAAAAAGAAGATATCTCAGAAGTCAAAAAGGATGATAAAGAATATGATGAAAATGATGATAATCAATCAGATACAACTGATAGTGACATTATTTCTGGAACATTTAGTCAATTAGAGGATAATGAAGAAGAAGTAGCGGTTGATTCAGATGTTGAATCAGAAGAAGAAATTGAAGATGAAGCAGATGAAGCAGTTGCCGAAGAAGAAGCTGAAGTAGATGAAGAAACAGAAGAAAAAGTAAAAGTTCCTCGTAAGAAAGCAGTTAAGAAAGCAGTTGTTGTAAAGAATGATTGTTTATACAATAACATTGACTTTGAGGAAGATTATGATGAAAAGGAAGAACAAGTTGATAATAACAGTAGATTATCAAGTGGTCGTTTAACAAAGTATGAGAGAGTTCGTATCATTGGTATACGCGCAAAACAAATTATGATGGGAGCAAATATATTGGTTAAAGGTGTTGAAAATAAGACTCCAACAGAGATTGCTGAATTAGAGTTAAAACATAATATGGTTCCTTTCAAAATTAAGAGAAAACTTCCAAATGGCAAATTTGAGATTTGGAAATTATCAGAGTTAGAGAAGTAGTTTATTTATGTAATTGATTTAATTCTTCTTTTAATTTTAAATATTCTTTTTTATATTTAATATATTCTTTGCTTTTTCTGTTGCCACCTCCGAATGGGGGATACTGGACTCTTGCGTTTCTCGCGACTTGCTCATAATCAATTTTAGATCCTACTTTTTTTCCAGCTACTGCTTTTTTTTTAGCTGCTGCTTCAGATAATTGTGCAATTTCTCTTTCTAATGAAGCTTCTTTTGCTGCTTGAGCGTCTGCTTCTTCTGCTGCTTTTTCTGCTGCTACTCTTTTTGCTGCTGCTTTTTCTGCTGCTGCTTTTGCTGCTGCTGCTGCTCTTTCTTCCGATGCTGCTCTTTCTTCCGATGCTGCTCTTTCTCTTGCTTCTGCTGCTGCTTGAGCTTCTGCTACTCTTTTTGCTGCTGCTCTTTCTGCTTCTGCTGCTCTTTCTGCTTCTGCTGCTTTTTCTGCTGCTGCTTTTGCTGCTTTTGCTGCTTTTGCTGCTTTTGCTGCTTTTGCTGCTTCTGCTGCTGCTTTATCTGCTGCTGCTTTATCTGCTGCTGCTTTATCTGCTGCTGCTTTATCTGCTGCTGCTTTATCTGCTGCTGCTTTTTCTGCTGCTGCTTTTTCTGCTGCTTCTTTTTCTGCTTTTGCTGCTGCTTGATCTGCTGCTGCTTTTTCTTCTTTTCTTGCTTTTTTTCTTGCTGCTGCGTCGGCTTCTGCTGCTTGAGCTTCTGCTGCTGCTGCTTGAGCTGCTGCTGCTTGAGCTTCCGCTCTTGCTGCTTCTGCTACTCTTTCTGCTTCCGTTCTTGCTGCTACTGCTACTCTTTCTGCTTCTGCTACTCTTTCTGCTTCCGTTCTTGCTGCTACTGCTACTCTTTCTGCTTCCTCTTTTGCTGTGTCTGTTTCCCTCCATTTTTTAAGATATTCTTCAAATATCGGATGTGCAATTTTAAATGCTTTTATTTTTTCAATTTCAGCTATTATTTTTTTACTATCTTCATCATTTGGTAATTTTTGCTCTTTTGATGTATCGTTACCTGTAGAATATTTCATAATATTTGGATATCTAGACTCAATTGTCACATCAAATCCTACACTAGGATCATGTGTTAATTCACCTTTTTTAGCAGCGAGTGTAGCATCCTTTAACATTAATGGTGTTGCGAAAAATTTTAATTCTTTAACGTTACGTGTATCGTTATTTGTGGAAATAGTGTCTTTAAGATCCTTTAATTGTTCTTTAAATGTGTTAATACTGTTATCAGATGCGTCCTTAATATCTTTTATTAGTTTTGTATTTGGATCACCTTTTGTGATATCTGTAACTTTAAATATTTTACCATTAATTGTAACTGTTTTTGTTTCGGCCATAATAAATTACTTATATAATAATTTATAAATTCTTTTTGATTAAATTATTTTATAACATAATATAATGTTATTAAATATTAATAATAAATTAGTTGATATTAAAGATTCTGAAGTATTATATAATATATATTATAAATTAGCAACTCTCCCCACAAAGAAATTATTAAAAAGTAAAAAATCTAATATAGATAAATATTTATCCGAACTAAAGATCCAAATATCAAAATTAGATAATTTAATCCCACTATATGACATCTTTTCAAAAAACATATACTTGATTAAACCAGAAGAAATATATGATAGTGTCATTCATTTATACTATCGCCCTCTCACTAAAAAATTATATGAATATTTACAATCCATTAAAACAGATGATGAATCATATAAAGAAAAATTAGAAAAGAATATAAATTTTATGGAAAATTTTGATCTAAATGTTTTAGAAGAAACATATATTAAAACATTCTATTATCAATCTAATAAAATTGGAAAAAATTTTACCTTATGTATTAAACCATCATTCTTACCATTTGTTAATATTAATCCGTATTATAACAGAGATGAATTAATCAATCTTGGATTGAATTTAAAAATAATTAAACCAGATGAAACATATTATGATGAAAAACGTCTTTTACAATTATGTGATAAAGTATCTCAAGATGATATAGATTCTGATACACTCTTAAATCATTATTTATTCATCCAATTTAACAATCTTCAATACTACATTAAATATTATTCATTTATGGGTTCATACCAAATGAACTATTATATTAGAAATAATTCAGTTAAAGATAAATTTATTGAAAAAAATATAAATCAATTTCACAGTATTATATCTAAATCTCCAGGATTTAATGATACATATTATGTATATAGACTTATCAACAATGATGATTTCTTACAAAGTGTAAAAATTGGAGGAATATTTGAGGATAAAAGTTTTATGTCAACATCTCGTAATCCATTTTATAATCCAGTTAGAAATGCATTTGGATTAATATTAATGAAAATAAAACTTCCAAAGAATAAACAAGGTGTCGGTTTGTGTATAGAAAATTATTCATTATTTCCCGAAGAACAAGAAATTATTTTAAATCCTTGTAGATTAAAACTTGTATCTAAAGATGATACAGTTTATTATCATACTGATAAAAAAGCTCAAAGATCTATAAAAACAAAATATGAATTTGTTTATGTTGAACCAATTCCTCTTGATATAAATAAAATATCAAAAAATTATGATTCTGAGTTAGATATTCCAATAATAGATTTATACAATACAAAAATTGCAGGAGTAAAAGTTGAAGATAAATTAAATAATTTTTCAAACTTGTTACCATTAATTAATACATGTAAAAGATTCTATGTAGAAGTTAATAAGAAACAATATTTATTTAGTGTTAATAAAATGGCAGATAAAAGAATATATGAAAAATTCTTCTTTTTACAAAAGAAGAAATATTCAGAAAATGATATTATTGAAGAATTATATATTACTTATCAAGATGAGTCAACAGGTGAAATATTATTAATGATTGAAATAAAAGATGTTATATCAGTAAATTATTTACAGAAATTTACAGGATGTAATAAAGAATTTAATGATAATGATTTATTAGAATTAATTAGTGGATTTTCAAAATTGTTTCAATTATATCAAGTAGTAATCCATCCAAATTATAAACCATTCTCTACATTTATTCATATTAAACCAGAAGAATATCATTATGTAATTGATAATATCACTGATTACCATCAAGTTCAAAAATTAAGTGCAAATATAAAAATATTCAACAACGATTTGATGAATTATCTTATAATGAAAAAGAATAGATTTGAAAGTATTAATGTTAAAATGAATTTTAAAAAAGTATTATTAGATAAATTAAAAAATATTAAAGTTAAAGAAGTATTTAATGAAGAAAATTATGAAATTTATTCATTAATTAAAAAAGAATCACTCTCAAATTTAAATGAATTAATTATCTTTTTTTATAAAAATTATTTTTATTTATTAGATAAAATTCTAACACAAATTAATAAATATTTTGATAATGAATTAATATTAAATAATTTATATTATATATTTAATTCTGGTACTTATTTATTTGAAAAACAAATAATATCATATACAATAACTGATGATATAGATCTATTATCAAATTATCTCACTAAATTAGATACCTATAAAGTAAAAGAATTAAGATAATTGATTTTTTAATCGTAAATATTTATTTTTATATTTTAAATATTTATTGTAATTCTTTTGTGAACCTCCCATTTGTTCTAATTTTTTTTCTAAATTATTTGTAACTTCTACATATTTAGAGTTATCATCATCACCTTTATATTTATCTCTAAAAATAAGACCAACATTATTTTTATCATCTTCATATAAAGATTCTTTTATTACCATAAATCCACGACCATTTGGAATAATAATTTCTGGTTTCTTGATACCATCTACTATTAATGTAGACATTTTTTTATTAGGTCCATATTTATCTTTAATTAACATTTTTATATATTCATTAAAAAATTCCATCTATACATTATATATATATTTTTTTAATATATATAAAATTCATAAAATCTATTGCTGAGCACATTGCATTCTCTCCCCTTGTTCTGTATGTTCGGTTTCTGTATTTTCAGTATAATCATTTAATTCACATAATACATATCCATTTGTATTTGTATTGTTGTATTTTGACTTATTATCATACTCAAAAATTTCTGCTAATTTATTACGTACCTCTTCTGATAAATGATCTGGATATTCCACCTCAAACATAATAATTAAATTACCTCTATCATTTCTACCAAACACTGGCATTCCTTGTCCAGTTATAACCTTTTTATCTCCATTTTTGATAACTTTATCAAAATTCTTAATTATTAGTTTTTGTCCATCAATTCCCTTTATGATTACTTCAAAACCACACATTGATTGTACTAGATTTATTTTTAATGTATAAATTAAATCTGGTGAATTTGTATTACGAACAAAATCCTTATGCACAATTTCTTTAATTCTAATAAATATATCTCCTCTTATATCCTTAAATTGATGACCTTTATTTTTAAACATTAATTCTTGACCGTCAAATGATCCCTTCGCAATATTAATCTCAATTGAATCTCTCTTCATTTCCCCAGTCTCTACATTTTTATATTGATAATCAACATTCTTTTTACTTCCTGTAAATAAATCAACCATATTTATCTCCATTGTCATCTTAATATTTAAATTTTGTCTCATAAACATTTCTTGAGGATTTATTCCACCACCCATACGAACAGGTTGACCATTTACAAACATCATACCTCCTGGCATTCCACCTGGCATTCCTCCCATCATACCCGGAAATCCTCGCATTCCTCCCATTCCCGGAATTGGAAATGGAAATCCACCTCCCATCCCTCTAAATATTTCATTAATATCAACTTCATTCGGTACACGTTGTTCATCAACACTTCCTGTTTGATCATATCTTTGACGTAATTCAGGTGTTTTTAATATATTGTATGCTTTGTTAATTGTCTTAAATTTTTCCTCAGCTTCTGGAGATTTATTTTTATCAGGATGCCATTTTAATGCCATTTGTCTATATGCATCTTTAATATCTTTTTCATTTGCTTCTGGTGGAATTTCTAATACTTCGTAAGGATTCATTATTATAAGATTATGAATAATTCTTTATATTTATTTTATAATAAAATAATAAAATAATAAAAATTGATAAAAATAATTGTTAATATAAAATATAATTTATATATTATATTAATGGATATATTTTCTCTCAATCCTATACAAGATTTGTTAAAAAAGGTAAATGCAAATTCTGAATTTGAAGTTATGTTTAATAAAACAAATCCCTTAACCATTAATAAATATATTGATATTTTAAAATACCTTGGAACACTTAGTAAAACTAAAAAATTTAAGCTTGTTAAAGAAACTTCTTTAGATATTGGGTATACTAACTATGTGAATAAAGATATTATTAACTACAGAATTAGCATTTATAATATTGATAATATAAATAAAACAATTAATGATGTAAAATTGCGCAAAAATCATGTTATTTTTTCAATACTTGTAAATCATATCTTAAATGATTATCCAGATATTACAATAATGAAAAAAACTAAAGCAGAAAAGAATATTGTAGATATCGACAATTATGACATTCGTGTTCGCCTTTCAGATGAAAATGATGTTTCAAAAGATGAATTAAAAAAATTGTTATCAATTGATGAAAATGAAAGACATAACATCATTTTTAGATACAAACAACGTGTATCAATTGTTTTAAGTTCAGATGAAAATCATGAATTAAAGATAGATTTAACCCAGACAAAACAATCTAATAGTATTAATGATATTATGAGAGGTGTAGATAGATATGAATTAGAAATGGATTTATCAATGTTTGGAGATAAATATGATAAAAAAGTAATTGAAGTAATGAAAGAATATTCTGATAAAATATATAAAACAATTATTGGATCTAATATTGTTATTGATGTTGCAGAGAAAAATGATGTTTTAGACAAATATAAAGAACTTGTTTATGGTAATAAAGAAGATATTAATAAAGATCTTGCTGGAATGAATGTTATATCACTTGAAATCCAATATTTAGTAGATCAATTACCAAACAAATATTGTGTGACAGATAAAGCAGATGGTGAGAGATGTTTTATGTATATTGTTGATGAGGCAGTATATTTTATTGCGAATAACTTGAGCATAATTAAGACTGATCATAAAGTAGATAAAAAATACAATAACACATTAATTGATGGTGAATTATTATTTGTTGGAAAACACAAAAAGTATTTATTTTTAGCGTTTGATATTCTATTTGATAAGGGTGTAGATATTCGTGAAAATCCAAAAATGTTTGAAAGATATATGGCACTTGCGGAAAATGTTAAAAAGATTTTTGGATCAAAACTTGATTATAAGCCTTTTGGAAGTGATTTTGATTTAAAAAAGAATGGTGAACATATTAAAAGTCAAGTAAAGACATATATGAATGATTTGAATGATAGTTTAAAAAATGACAAATCATTATTTGTTATTAAATATAAATTATATTCGTTTCCTCAGGGGGCAAATGGTTGTGAAATTTTTAATTATTCGAACATTGTTTGGAATTTATATACAAAAGACTTAGATTGTCCATACATTTTGGATGGTCTAATTTATGCACCATTAGATCAAAAATATACTCGTAATCTGCGTGAAACAAAATTTAGAAACTTAAAATGGAAACCGAAGGAGAAGAACTCAATAGATTTTTATGTTGAATTTGAGAAAAACAATCAAAATGAAATCATAAATGCATTTGATGATAGTGGATCAAAAGATCTTGCTCAAAAAACAACATCTGGAGAACAAAGTATGATAGATGCAAATGTTGTTAAGAATTCAGGCAAGATTTATAAGATAGCAAATTTATATGTTGGTAAAGTAAAAAATGGTGTTGAATATCCGGTTCTTTTCCACAAGGATAAAAATGGATATTTAGCACATTTATACACACACATTGATGAGGGAATTTCAAATGAAGCAAGAGATATTGAGGGTAATATAATCCAAGATAAAACAGTTGTTGAGTTTGCATATAATAATGACCCAACAATTTTAGAGACAGATAGATGGATACCATTAAGAACTCGTTTTGATAAAACAGAGATGGTTAATAAATATAGAAAGAAATATGGTAACAATGAAGATGTTTCTGAAAAGGTATGGAGATCTATTTTAATACCAATTGATATTAGTGATATTCAAATATTAGGTGAACCTAAAACATATGAAAATCATCTTGCTGCTATGAGAGGGAAAGTAGATGTTAGATTAATTGAGACATCTAGAAGTGAAGATATTTATTATCAATTAAAGACAGATTTAGCCAAGCCTCAAAGAGAGTTCCACAATTGGATCAAATCATCATTCATTTACAATTATTGTTCTAAGGATTTAATCGGAGAAAAATTAACAGTACTTGATATTGGTGTTGGAAGAGGTGGTGATATCATGAAATACTTTAGTGCAAGAATTCAAGAATTAGTTGGTATTGATATAGATAGTAACGGTATTCACTCTGCTACAGATGGAGCTTACAGCAGATACAATAATTTAAAAAGAAAATTTCCTCAATTTCCAAAGATGACATTTATAGTTGCGGATGGTGGTGCAAGATTAAATTTAGAGGATCAAATTAAATCAATTGGATCTATGGATGATAAGAACAAGATGGAGATAAAGAATATATTTGGAGAAACAAATAGCGACAAACCAAAGAAATTTGATATTATGTCATCTCAATTCGTATTACACTATTTATTCAAAGATAATACAACATTAGATAACTTGTGTGATAATATAAATAGATTATTAAAATCAAGTGGATTTATTATCTTTACATCATTAGATGGAGATTTAGTGCATAAAGAACTTGTTAAAAACGGAGGAAAAATAGAATCATATTATACGACAAAAGATGGAACTAAAAAGAAGTTTTTCCATATTATAAGTAAATATGATATGAAACAAAGTACAGAAAAGACGGGAATTGCGATTGATTTCTTCAATGCTTCTTTCCAAGAGGAGGGAAATTCGGCGGTTGAATTTTTAATCAATCAAAAGTTTATTGTTGATACATTTAAGGAGAAATGTAACTTAGAATTAGTTGAGGCAGAGAACTTTCAAAATATCTATAATACATTCAGACAATTCTTTTCAACTACAGCCAAATATGAGGAAGAATTAAGAACAAGAGAATTCTTTAAGAAAGTTGAGGCATTTTATGATTTAACAGATGAAGTTAATAAGGCATCATTTGAGTTATCAAGATTGAATAAACTTTATGTTTTCCAGAAGAGAGATCCTAAATTTATGGCGAAAGTGAAGAGAACAAAATAAAGAGAACAAATGAAGAGTTAAAAAATTGATTTATACATATTATATATACTAATCTTAGTATATATATTATAACAAAATGTTTCACGTTAATAAAACTCCTGACTCTTTGTACCTAGGTGAAAAACCCAAACCGGACATTAAATACTATGGAAAAATTTACTATAATAATGGTACATCTTACCAAGGTTATTTCATGAATGAACAAAAGTGTGGTTATGGTGAAGAGAGAACACTGGAAGGCTACAACAAAGGATATTACAGAAATGATTCATTGAATGGAAAATCAATAACATATAATAAGAATAAAGGATCTTATATCGATTGTTATTATACAGATGGACTATTAAATGGTGATTGTACTGTATATGATGAAAAAAGTAATCTTGTTAATAAAGGGATGTATAAAAATGGTAAATCCTGTGTTTCTACTTTTGAGATAACTTGGAAGATTGTTGGTGGAAAACCTGTTAGGCAATATGAAGGATATATGTTCGAAGATAACTATAATGGTTTTGGTAAGTTGTATATTAATAATATGGTTTATATTGGAAATTTTACGACAGGAAAAAAAGATGGTAAGTTCCTAATATGCTATATGGATGGAACTTTAGCATATAGTCCTCAAACAAACTTAGATGTCATTATTGATATTGATAAAATTAAAAAAGATAATTTTAGTAATTATAAGAATACAATTGATTTTGTAAATGATATGTATGATGATAATCATAAAATTGTGTATAAAGAAAATAATCAAGCAAAATACATTGGAAAATTAAACTCTGATATGAAATATAATGATTCAAATGGAGTTTGTTATATGGGAAAAACTACATATACAGGTAAATTTGTTGATGGTATTTTCAAAGAAGGAGCTGTTTCAGATGATAGCTTTAAATACAAGGGTGATTTTGATAATTTAGATATAAGTGGAAATGGAGTAATTGAATTTATTAACGGTGAAAAATATGTTGGTAAGTTTAATAAGGGAGTATGTGAAGATGGTATTTTAAATTTCAAAGCTGAAGATAGTTATGGAACATTAAATTGTAAAGCAAATGTTAAATACATCTATGATCATACGATTATTGAATTAAAAGCAAATCCTAATAGTGAAATATTACTTGATAATAATAGATATGTTGGAGATATAAAAATTAATTCAATCCATACAACAAAAAATCTCGTCACAAGAGTTTTTATTCAGAAAGGAAAACATTATGCAAATAATATTTTAAAATATGATGGGACATTTAAAAATTTTAAATATAATGGTAAAGGAATTAAATATCATTCGAATGGTAAAATTGAAGTTAATGGATATTTCCAATTAGACGAACCAGTCGGCGGAGATTATTTTGATGATAATGGAGTATTAATTTTCTCAGATATGGAAAATTATTCAGATAATGACATGCCTGAATTAGGAACTGGAAATGAAGTAAATGAAAATATGCAGATTGTTAATGATATCAATAATATTTTAAATACACCTTGGATATCAGATACATTCGCAAATACAAATGCAAATGTACTTGTAAATCCACTTGTAAATCCACCAGACACTACTACCAATAATGTTGAATTTAATGGTGATCAGAATGTATAAATTTGATCTCTCGTTTTACTCAAATTAAAAATTGATCTCTCGTTTTACTCACACTAATTTTTAATTCAAATTTCATAAATGAAATTCAAATTAAAAATTGATCTCTCGTTTTACTCACACTAATTTTTTATGGTTTCATAAATGAAATCATAAAAAATTGATTTTTAAATTCTTTTATATAAAAAATAATTAATATATAATATATAATGAAGCCATTTATTTTTCAGTTACCAATAACAAAGAATGAATTAGTTGGAGAATCAAAAATAGAATTTTCAACATCTCAAATAAACTCTCAACCATTATTTAAATATGGATTTCACCATTACATAAATCAAACAAAAGATAAATTAGTAATTTTAGATAGAGATGATCTTAAGGGTAAGAATTTTTATAATATAATTGAAAATTTCAATGATGTTCTTCCAAACTATAATTCTATGAATGGTGGTGATAGTAGAATATCTGATACAGGATATTGGACAATCAATGATGATAAGATGGATGTTCATCATGCATTTGATAAAAAATTATGTATTGAATTACTGACTTTTTTTGCAGAAGTTGCACCGATTGACTCAGTAATTATCGATATTGGATGTGGAAGATGCGACTATATTAACTATATGCACAATTCTGGACGTAAAGTTGCAGGTGTAGATGGTAATCCATTAACAGTTAAATTATCAAAATATGCGATTGTTCATGATCTATCAAAACCTCTCCCTGACTCTTTTCCAAAGTCAATGACAGTTATATCATTTGAGGTTGGTGAACACCTTCCAAAGATACATGAAAAAGCCTTTATCGATAATTTAGCATCACGTGTACTACCAGGAGGAACTTTGGTTATGTCGTGGGCACGTCCGGGACAGGGAGGTTTAGGTCATGTTAATGAACAACCAAATACTTATATAATTGATAGAATGACTGAGCGTGGATTTGTACACCTACCAAATGAGAGTACTCGAATGCGTAAGGCATCAACTCTTTGGTGGTTCAAAGACACAATTTTAGTATTTAAGCGTCAATCAATTACAACGGTGTCGAAGACTCCATCAGACTCACAAATGAAGCGTGATGTAGGATCTTCAGTAGATGACACTTCAGATTCTATTTCAAATGTAAATAAAAAGTATTTAGGCAAAGATATTAAAAATAATCAATTAGAGTTGTGGGAGATTTTATCAATATTTGGATTTGAAGGAAATATCTATATAAATGATGAAGATTATGATGATATTATTAAAATGTTTTATAATAAAACAGGATTAAAATATAAGGCAATTGATGATCCATCAAAAGTAGATACATATATAAATATTAATAGTGTTACAGGAAATATAAAGTTTCTAGAACAAACACAATATTCAAATTTAATTGAAGCCATTTGTGAAATAGGTGATGGATTAAATAAAAAAGGAAATTGTGTAATAAGAATCTATGATAGTTTTACGGATGTAACAGTTAAATTGATTAAACTAGTATCTGAAATGTTTGAAGAAACATATATTTATAAGCCATATATGACATATGCTCGTGATTCAACAAAATATATAATTGGAATGAATTTTAAAGATAATTTTAAAAATTCAAAACAATTAAGAGAACTTCTCAAGCCAGAAAATAAATTAAATAGTATTTATAACAATCATACTATACCTGAAAATTTTGAATTTGTTATGAAATATATAAATGTTGTATTAGGAAATTATGAGCATAAGATGGTTAATACATTAGTAGAATATATTAAGAAGTCAAATTATTTCGGAGACACTTATCATAATGCATTAGAACATCAAAAAGAAACATCTAAATTTTGGATAGAAACATTTTATCCAAAATCATCTAAAGATTATAAAAAAACAAAAGATAATTTAATTAACATTGTTCAAATGACAATTAAAGAAAATAATAAAAATATGAATGAAATGTTTAAAGTTCTAATATAATTATGAATTTAACAAATCAGGATTCATCAAATCACTTAATGGAACTGAAAATGCAGGTTTCTTTTGATTTGTATCTACTTTAACATTTCCAGATTTGGCAGCTTCCATTGCCGGATGAACATATAAATTTGCTAATTCATTACCTAAATTTTGTTCAACTTGGATGTGTGTCATCTCACCTTTATTTATACTTGTAATACTATCTAACATTTTATATAGCATTGATAAATCATCACCATTTACAATTTTTCTAAATAAAAATGGATGTTCTTGAGCAAATGTTGGGAAAAGTTCTCTAATAGCAAACTCATGTTGTAATTTATCTTTTATTTTAATTTGTTTATATTCATCAAGATCAGTAAACTTTTTAATCTCAGATATGTATGATTTTATCATTTCAGGGTCTTCAAATTCCATATTATATATATCTAGTATAATTTTTATTCTTTATATAAACTTAATTTATTTTTCATATTTTTAATAATTGAATATTCATCCGGTAATACTGTTGTTAATATATTTAATATTAAACTTATTAAATCAACTAAGAAAGCTATATATAGTATTTTTTTTAATGTTTTATTATGTAAATATTCAATTAAGAAATATAAAATTGAATAAAATCCAATTGCTATTAAATATATTTTTATGTTGTTAATTATCATTAAAAATATATCTTTATTATTTTTATTATAAAGAAAACTATAGGCAAGATTTAATATCATACAATTATATTATAATATAACATATTATAATATTTCAATAAACTAATCATCATCTGATTCTAAACCAGCATCAAAATTCATATTTGTATAATCCATCATTAATTTATCTGTCATATTTGGATTTGTGTCACTATCTGAATCATCAACATCTCTATGTATTTCTTTTTCATCTGATTTTATATCCGATCTTTCATTCTCCTTAATTTCCAAAATCTGTTTAGTAATAAATATTTCACTAATTGATCTATCATTAACTATATGATTTTTATCTTCATTATAACCAAAAGATTTATTTGGTATAAATCCAATCGGAATAATATATTCTTTTTCTAATATACTTCTCATATTATTATTCATTCCATTAAATATAAATTTATCATTGTTTATTAATAATTTATAATATTCAGTACCATCTGTTACATCTTGTTCAACTTTGAACAAAATTGTGTTTCTATATTTATTGAATTTTTCTGAAAAATAATACGTTTTTAATATATTATTTTCATGAATCAATATATTTATATCAAATATATATGCCATCAATAAAATGATATCCTGACTCATTTCATTGTTTTTAATTTGACTAATAATCTTTGGCTTATTTATTATAAGATTTGTATCTTGAATGTAGTTAATGATATCATCTGTGATTGTATATAAATAATTTTTCTTATTTGATAATGTATTTATATCGTAATCTTTATCAATTACAAACATTAATAAGTCGATAAAATCATTGAATTTCTTTTCGCATTTTTCATCTGATAATTGAAAGAATTCTAAAATATTTGATTTTACTTTTGTAGTTATAATTGATTTATCTGCAAAGAAATCAATTATAAAATTAAGAGTGATCTTGGCCATTTACTTATATATAAATATTTTTCTATATGTAGATAATTCAATTTTTATATGGTTTTATAAAACCATATAAAAATTAGTGTGAGTAAAGCGAGAGTTCAATTTTTATTAAATTTCATTTATGAAATTTAATAAAAATTAGTGTGAGTAAAGCGAGAGTTCAATTTTTATTAAATTTCATTTATGAAATTTAATAAAAATTAGTGTGAGTAAAGCGAGAGTTCAATAAAAATTGAAATCTAGATTTATTATTTATAATCTATATAGATGTATATAAAATGGCTCAAGCAATAAGACATATCGTTAATAGATTCAGAGAATATAATAAAGACCCAATTGATGGCTTCTTTTGTGAACCCACAGAAGATCCTTTTAAATGGAGTTTTACACTTTTAGGAATGCATAATACTCCTTTTGAAGGAGAAATATTATATGGTAATATATTGTTTCCACAAAATTTTCCAAATGAACCCCCCACAATTCAATTTACATCAAATATTTATCATCCAAATGTTTATAAAGATGGAAAAGTATGTATGTCAATTTTACATGATTCAAGAACTGAAAATTTCTACGATAGACCTGAAGAGAAATGGCTTCCTGTTCATACAATCCAATCAATTGTATTAAGTATGATGTTGATTATTCAAGAACCTAATAATGAATCTCCAGCAAATTTAGATGCTGCGAAATTACTCCGTGAAAATAAAAAGGAATATATACGAACTTTGCGCAAGACACTAATGTCTAAATGAAATCCTAAAAAATTGAGCTCTCACTGTGCTCACACGAATTTTTTATTATTTCATAAATGAAATCCTAAAAAATTGAGCTCTCACTGTGCTCACACGAATTTTTTATTATTTCATAAATGAAATCCTAAAAAATTGATATTCTTTTATTTTATCCAACTACAATATAATAGTATAAAAATGTCCAATAAGAGAATGCTAACAAAGAGAATCATGGATGAATACAAAGACATCAACCACAACGATTATGGTATGTCTGCATCAATGAGTGAAGAAGATTGTACCCAGTGGAATATAATCTTTTTTGGTCCAACAGAGTCTCCATATGAAGGTGGTGTTTACAAACTAAAACTCAATTTTGTTGATAGATATCCATTCGAACCTCCCAAGTGTCAATTTGTGACAAAGATGTATCATCCAAATATTGATATGGCTGGTCGTATTTGTTTGGATATTCTGAAATCAAATTGGAGTCCTGCGTTGTCAATAGCTAAGATGATTCTTTCTATCATCTCACTTCTATCTGATCCAAATCCAAATAGTCCATTGAATGGTGAAGCTGGTCAACTATACTTGAAGGATAAGGAAACATACAATAATAAAATCAAGGAATATACAAAAAACTACGCAATCCTATAAAAAATATTTATTTATATAAAAAAATATAGTTATATATAGTATAATAAATGTCCAATTATAATAAATGTCAGGCGCAAGGAATTCTTTCTTCATCGTATGAAGAATCTTACATGTTAACAAAAATTCAAATCCATAAAAAGGAAGGAAAGAGAGTAAAAATACTAAAGTGTCCTGATGAGAAGTCTGGTATGACTTTTGAAGATGTTATAAATGAATTTATTTTAGAAAATGTCAATAAATATGAACTTATTGATATCAAATATACAGATAAATCATGTTTGATAATATATAAAATTCTGTAATTAATTAGTGATATTGGTTCCTGTATTTTCATTTACAAATTTAACTAAATCTGTAATTGATCTATCACCTGTATAAGTTATAAAACTTTTTGATTTAGGATCATGTAGCATCAATGTAGGAAATCCTTGAACGCCAAATTTTTCAACAACACTTTTATCTTTATCAGAATCGAACTTAACTATATTTAATTTACCTCCATTTATTGCTTTTGAGAATTTATCAAATGTTGGCATAAAATTTTTACAATGACCGCACCAAGTAGCATGAAAAAATAATAATGTTGGATTATTTAAATTATATTTCATTATATATATTATATATGAATAAAAAAAGTATAGATAAGATTGATATATTTACATTAGATGTTAATTATAAATCATTTATGTTTGACATTTTTAAACTTCATAATTTAGATGAATTTATGAATAATTTAAATAATGAACTGACTGATTCTAAAGATAAAAGTATTAATTTATATAATCGGTTGTTGGAATATTGTTGGTATGTTTATATGGATGAAATTATAATTAATAAAACAAAATTTATAGATTTTTATGTAAAAATACTAAAAGAAATATATAATATTACCACAACAAATGATAAATTTGAAAAATTATATAATGAAAATATTAAAAGTTATGTTAAAGAAAAAAATAATATAAATTACCACAAAATTATTTTAGAATCTATATAATATAAACAATGGCGGGAATATACACAACTGGATTTGGATACCCAACAGATATTGCTATATTATCATCTGACGATTATAATGATAATTATGTATATTTAGCAGATGGCAATGATATTATTGCAAGAAAAAGAAGATCAGAAACTGTTTTAGTTAATAGTATTATATCTCCTTCTTATTATGTCCCCAACACTTTATTATATGCTGATACACCTTATTATTATTCATACCCAACATATAAAAATATCTCATATTTAGATATTAATGCTGATAAAGATTTACAAAAAAAAGTAGTTAAAAAGTTTTATTCTGCATTATATAATAATTGGGTACCCGATTTACACCCCAAAATATTAAACTATGTTAAGTTAACTAAAGAAGATGCAAAATTAGTTAAATCAGAAGCAGAAGCAAAAAGTAATTCAACTAAAGAAGATGAATATGGAGATAAAATAAATTATTTAGCCGATTATGTTTTCACTAAAACAGATATATATGAAGAATTATATAACTATATTGAAAAATATGGATTAAACTGGTGGGATTTAAGTTCAAGATCTGATGAGCTCGAATTACTTTTAATTAAGAAATTAGAGAAAAAAATAAAAGATATTATGATGGAATAAATAAATTACCTAAATATCCAAATACATTATTTAATATATTTGGTTGTTGCGCAATTCTTTTTGCTTCTTTTTTTGCTTGTTTCTTTGCTTGTTTCTTTGCTATTTTTTTTGCTTCTTTTTTTGCCTGTTTAGTATCATACACTCCTATTAAACTAGGATATGTTATAACTTCTTTAGCATCTGGTAATATTCTTGGAGTATGTAATTTGGGAAATCTATATACAATTGTAGATGATAAATTTAATGGTATTATGTTATTAATTTCTGGTTGAGGTTCTAATAATGGTTTTAATACAGGAGGGAAAACATTACTCATTTGATATAATAATATATATAATTATTATATTAATTTTTTATCTATTAATTTTTTATCTATTAATTTGAGTTTCAGTTTCTTCTGGGACTTTTTGCTGAACTCTTTGCGGAACTATTTGCTGAACTCTTTGTGGAACTCTTTCTAGATGATGATGTCATTGATCCTAATGCTTGTGCTCTAAATCTTTTTAAATCAGAATCTACTATATCATCTACTTTTTTTCTACTTGCTCTACATTTTAAGTCTGCCTTTGCAAGTAATTTTTTTCTAGATGCTTGAACCATGTAATAAAATACCGTTGAAACAATAAATCCTAATAATACTGGCATTAATATATATTTACTGCTAAAAACAACAAATCTATTTTCGTATTCTTCAAATTCTTGTTCTTTAAGATAATAAACATATAATAATCCATATAAAACTAATGTTACTAAAAAGTGTAACTTATAGTAAGGATCATTAGTTATAATATAATCTGTAACTAAACTTTTGCAATTTACCATTTATATAATATAATATATAAAGATTTTTTATTATATTAAATAAGTTTTTGGATGGATTATTGTGGATACTTTAAACAATTTGATACTTATAAACAAAAATATAAATCGAAATCTATACTATTAATGCAGGTAGGTAGTTTTCATGAAGCATATCAGACCGACATTGATGGTGAGGGATGTGATTTAGACGTAATTTCTGATATTACAGGTGCAATTAAAACAAAGAAAAATAAAAGTAAATCTGTTACAAAGGGTGAACCATATATGTTAGGATTTCCATCTCATACCTTAAATAAATTTATAAAATTACTTGTTGATGAAGATTATACTGTTATTGTAGAGGATCAATTTCCAGATCTTCCAAAAGTAGATAATAAAGTTCAAAGAAAATTAACAGGAGTTTATTCAAAAGGAACATATATTGAAGATCTTAAGAGTGATTCTAATTTTATAATGTCGATATATATTGAAGAAATTGAAGAATATCCAGTAAAAAATTTAATTTTATTTTCTGGGATATCTTTAGTAGATATCTCAACAGGTCAAATATTTATAAATGAAATATCAAGTACAAAAAATGATGAGAATTATTCATTAGATGATACTGTTCGTTTTATTAATTCATATAATCCATCAGAAATTATCTTATATACTAACAATTTAAAAAGTATAAATGAAGAAAAACTAGTACAGTATTTAGAAATGACAAATCGATTTTATCATATTAAGAAATATAATAAGGAATTTAATAAAATATCATATCAAAAGAAATTATTACAGAAAATATATGATGATTCTATTGAAGAATTAAATTTAGATAAATACATTTATGCACGATATTCATTTATTTCATTAATAAATTTTATTGAAGAACATAATGAGAATATGATATTAAAATTAAAAGAACCAGAACTAATAGAAAAAGAAAAGTATTTGTATTTAGGTAATAATGTTTTACAACAATTAAATATATTTGGAACTGAAACATCATCATTATATAACATAATTAATTTTTGTTCAACTGCTCTTGGAAAAAGATTTTTAAAAGAAACTCTAGTGAATCCACTTTTAGATATAAAAAGAATTAACAATCGATATGAAATGATTGAAGATTTTAAAAAGAAAGGATATGAACAGATTGAAGTATTCTTGAGTCAAATATATGATGTTGAAAGATTTTCACGAAAGATTGCATTAAAAACAATCCATCCTATGGAATTATATAAATGGTATCTTTCGATTACAAGTATTATTTCATTGAAAGAATATATTGATAAACATAAATATAAAGTTCATACATCATATGATTTAGATGAATTGAAGAAATGTGTTCAATTAGTTAATGATACAATTAGTATTGATGAGGCATCCAAGTATAGTATAAATGAAATAGAAACGAATATATTTAAAAAGGGTATTGTTATTGAGTTGGATGAATTGTCAAATAAAATAGAATTATGTAAAAATTTAATAACAATAATTCGAAATAAATTAAATGATATTATGAATGATATTAAAGGTGAAAAATTTAAGTCAAAATTAAATGCAAATACAGATAATATTAAGATTGAATCAACCGATAGGGATGGATATTATTTACAAATGACAAAGACACGTGCCGATGTTTTAAAAGCAGAATTAGATAAAATAAAAACGATTCAGATAGAAAATATGACTATAAAAACAGATACGTTTATTTATAAGACAATGCCTGGAGGATCAACAACAAAAATTTTTATTCCTGATGTTAATAAGAAATCTGAAGAATTGATAAAATATATTTGTATGATGAAATTAAAATCAAAGGATCATTATCAACAATTCTTAGATGAATTATACACCACATACAGATATATTATGGATGAAGCATCATATTATGTATCCATTATAGATTTTATTAAGAGTGGGGCAAAATGTTCTGATAAATATTATTATAATAAACCGAAGATAGTTTTGAATGATAATAAATCATTTATTGATACAAAAAATATACGTCATCCGATCGTTGAAAGAATTAATCAAAATCAAGCCGAGTATAAACCCATGAATGTTAAAATAGGTATTAATAATTTAGATGGAATGTTATTGTATGGGTTGAATAGTGCTGGTAAAAGTACATTACAAAAATCAGTTGGAATAAATTTAATTTTAGCACAGATTGGATATTATGTGAGTGCTGAATCATTTGAATACTATCCTTATAATTCATTATTTACTCGTATATCTGGTAATGATAATTTGTTTAAAGGATTATCTTCATTTGCATTAGAGATTGTTGAATTATCTGGTATATTAAAACGAAGTGGGAAGAACACCTTAGTTATAGCGGACGAGGTGTGTCGTGGAACAGAATATAAAAGTTCAATTGTTATAGTTATGACTATGATTGAGATATTAAGTAAGTCTCGTACAAGTTTTATAACAGCAACTCATTTACATAAATTAACTAAGTTAGATAGAATGAAACAGATTACAAATGTTAAACCGTATCATATTCATATATCTTATGATGAAAAAACAAATACACTTGTATATGATCGTGAATTACGTGAGGGTGTTGGAGAAGAATTTTATGGACTAAATGTTGCGAAATGTTTAATAAATGATAGTAAATTTATAGAAACGGCAAATGAAATCCGTAAAGAAATAGATAGTAAGAAAACATTGAGTAGATATAATAAACGTTTGGAAATGGAAAAATGTTCTGTCTGTTCTCATGTGCCTGATATGACAGAAACATCATTAGAAACACATCATATAATCCCACAAAAAGATTATAAAAATAAAACAAACGAAAAAAAACATATAAATATGAATAGTATTCCAAATTTATGTGTATTATGTCAAAAATGTCATGACGAGGTAGATAGAGGAAATTTAATTATAGGAGGATATGTTGAAACATCAACTGGTTTAAAATTAGAATATCACTTTCCAAATAGCATCCATTCAGGAAGATTATTATCATGAAATGGTTTATCACCATGAGGAGAATTCGTCTTCTTTACATGACATTTCATACATGTTAGATTAACAAATGTTCCTTGTGATGATGGAAATTTTGATGAAATATACCATACATGATCACAATATTGTTTAAATGTCTGAAACATACGACACTCGCGACAAATTGGAGGAATACGAAATGGTTTTGGAGGACATTCGATTGGTTCTAGATCATACTTTACTTTTGTACATGAAATAATTTGCTTATCACATATCTCACAAGGTACATCTTGAACCAATGATTCTTTGTTACATTTATTACACTTAATATTCCTGATTTTGACTCTCTCGTCATCTTCATCTTCATCTTCATCTTCATTTGGAAGTTTGTTTAAAATTTCAAAATCTTTACTGCCGCACCAGGCACAGCAGGGAGTAGTAAATGGTGGTTCTTCGGAAGAATTCATTTTAATATATATTCTTTATTGATATATATTTATATGATAAAAAAAATTCAATTTTTATTATTTCATTTATGAAATAATAAAAATTAGTGTGAGCAAAGCGAGAGAACAATTTTTTAAGCGAGAGTTCATACACTTCTAGTATTAACAGATTTAGACGCTTTAGTCGCCAAATAATCAGCCATATGATTACCATACCATATCTGAAATTCTTCTGATTTTTTATCTGTTGGTGCTTCTTGGTGGGCTTTACAGTGTTTATAGATAACTTTCATTTCTTTAGTTAATTTATATAATTCTTGTATTAATTCTAAATTTTCTATTTCACTCTTATCGTCTTTTTTCCATCCATTCTTCTCCCATTTCTTACAATATGTAATAATACAATTTATAACATATGTGCTATCGGTGTATATATAGATGAATCCATTATAATTTTCATTCTTTAAGATATAGAGGGCTTTAATACAGGCTAATAGCTCAGCGACTTGATTAGTTATCTTCGCGAGTGTAATAATTTCTGATATATTTCTTTGATCATCATCACCAAAAAATACACCTATACCACCTGCTCTATCAGCTTTCTTAGAGTTGTTATTTAAGGCTGAACCGTCACAGAATATACTTATTTTTCCAGGCATTATATATAATATACCTATATAAAAAAATTGAAAAAAAAATCGCATATTAAGTTTAATATATTTAGTTATTCAGCATGGTACTACAAAATCTAGATGTTCACATTACTAACCAAGTAAAAAACTCTAACGTATTTAATCTAAAAAACCCTCTCAGTCCAGATCTAGTTCTGTTTCATCAAAAAGAATTTGCCAGATTTGTAGACAATCGTCATCGTCGTGAAATGAGGGATGAAACTAAAAATAGTAACTCTTCATATTTTCCATCTTCAAGAGCTACAGTCAAGGATTATACCCAACAGTAGCTCTCCTAAAAACTGTGAGCATTGTATAAAAATCAGCAAAGTGCTGATTGTAATATACACAGCTCTTAATCAAGTATTAAATTTTTTAATTCTTGTTTTAATTCCTCCTTTCTACAATTTTTAATCCATTCTGGTTTAATTAAACCGTCTTTCATAAAAAGTATAACATGATAGTAATCAACTGAAAATCTATTTTCAGTATCATTATCACGTAAAAGATCAGGATCATATAATATTTTTCCAGTTCTGATTTCATGTAATGTACATTTGATCGCATGTAAATCAATTGCTTTATCATATTTCATTCCTAAGACAACCTTGGGATCTCTATAATATCTAGTTGTTACTTCGGGATAGTATTTTTCTTTTTTTAATTCTCTCTCAAACAATATAGATCCAAAATCTGATATTTTCACTTTAATATCACTAATATCGGTATCATTTAAAAAATTATTAGATCTATCATCTTCTAGAATTTTTTCAAAATCAATTATGCTATGTATAAATTTATTTAATTCTAATAATACATAATATTTATCACTTCTATACTTTTTTTTATGTTTTTTATTATTTAAATTATATTGTTTTTGAATTTCTATAATATTTTGATCATATTTTTCTTTTAATTTAAGCTTCTTAAATTTATCTATAACCTTTTGATATTTTTTATTTATACCACAGATTAATACATTTTCTGGTTTAATATCCGCATGAACAATATCAAAATTATGTAATATATTCAATCCTTCCATCATTTGAACTTGAACTTTATTAACTACATCTTCTGGTAATCCATTTCTATATTTATCAACTTTTATTAAATCATATAATGATCCAGCCATTAATTCCATTACCATACAGACATATTTTTGATCTTCTTTTACAAGAACAAATGAACTTTTTAATAACATCAACGAATCTACAGATTTATTTTGTTTTGAAATATTATTTATCATCTCATATATTTGAATTTCTCTAATGCCTTCTTCATAATCATCTGGTGTCTGAATTTTAATTGCATAGAAAGTATCATGTACAATATCATATGTTAACCAGACTGATGAAAAAGATCCAAATCCAATTTTATGTAATAATATATATTGATTATTAAGAACATCGCCAATTAATTCATCCCCATTTGTGCTGTAATCATTATCACTTGAATCGCTCGAATAATTACTAGAATAATCTTCGGAACCACCACTAGAACTTGATGATTCTGAAGTGACTGATGTACGTTGTTTTGATTTACCCATAATATTATAATATTTTTATTTATATAGTTTTAAACATAATTATTACTAAATTCATTTTTTATGTGTTAAAAAATTGTTCTCTTGCTTTGCTCAATAAATTGAAATCTAAAAAAAATTGTTCTCTCGCGTTGCTCACACTAATTTTTTATTATATTTCAATAAATTGAAATCTAAAAAAAATTGATAAATCTACATTATAATGATATACTGTTATATAAATCATAATGATGTCCTATCCTAAATTCAATACAATGGATAATAGCAAGACTCAAGGTTCCAACCTCGAATGGGAGACTGTTCGTAGAAAGAAAAATTCGTCAGCCTCCCCAGCTGCTGCTGGCGGTGGTGGAGATGATAGTAAGAAATATGAAAATGTAGAACTAAATGAAAATTATACTCCACGTATAATTCGTGAAAAAATATTTACTATTTTAGAGTCATCGGATAATACTCAATCTAAAATTTATCATCTAAATAAGGAAGTAAATGAATTTGTGGATTATAAGAGAAAGACTCCTCAACCTGAACAATATAAAAATATTGATTGGAGAAAGAGACTAAATGTTTTGATTATTCATAAATGTTGTAAACAAAATAGACATGAAATTATCGCATCTATTTTAGATAACTGTGGAGATAAATCAATTTATGTTGATTCTATTTCATCAATTGTAACTGGAAATACATGTCTTCTTGATTCTGCGTGGTTTGGAAGTGATCAATGTGTAAACTTTTTTATTAATCGTGATGCAAATATTAATTATGTAAATAAAAAGGGAGAATCAGTATATGATATGCTAGAAATGGGATTACATGATGCGTATAAAAGATTTCCGAATGCCAAAGAAATTGTTAAATCAAGATATGATGAATGTTATAGATTGATTAAGATGGCAGAGGAAAATAAATTAAAGCCTGTAGAAGAGAAACATGTAGAATATAAACCTACCGAAGATAAACCTGTTGAAGAGAAGCCTATTGGTAAGGAAGCACTTCCAAGTGAGTTTAATAATAATTACACTAAGGAAATATTAAAGAAAGATATTATAAAGTATATTGAAACTCCAGCAACTTTTAGAAAATTAGTAAAATTTCTAAAAGAAAATAAATTTAGTGACCTTCTTGTAGAAGTTCTAGAAGATGAAGATATGGAAGATCTATTAATGGATAATCCATATGTCGCACAAATTGTTTAATTTATAAAGTATTATCATGAATATTAACTAAATTTGTATCACCTTTAACCCATAATGACTCAATAGTAGTTCCTTCTAATACTAAATGATCAGTTGAATAATTTGGTGTTTCAATATTGTAATATGTAACAGGTTTTCCAATATTGATTTGTCTCACCTCGGGATTATATTTTGATAATTCTTTTGG
>Ga0304728_1000128_pt1 | contig 60586 bp, 68 predicted proteins | sample C_130625_MF_Meta_FD_190476 | JGI IMG/M metagenome (GOLD analysis project Ga0304728, IMG submission 190476) | Freshwater microbial communities from Lake Croche, Canada to study carbon cycling - C_130625_MF_MetaG (v2) (version 2) | ecosystem: Environmental > Aquatic > Freshwater > Lake | place... | reverse complement strand
CACAAGTGACTTGGGGCACTTCACCAGAAATGGTTTTGGCCATTGGTGAGCGTGTACCCGATCCGGAAAAAGAACGTGACCCAAATAAGCGCTTAGCGATGGAGCGTGCTTTGGAGTATATGGGCCTGATGCCGAGTATGCCGATATCCAGCATTCAGCTCGACAAGGTGTTTATTGGCTCATGCACCAACAGTCGGATTGAAGATTTGCGTGCAGCCGCAAAAGTGGTTGACCGCTTAGGTAAGAAAGTGGCCGCTAATATTAAGGTCGCTATGGTTGTGCCTGGATCGGGCTTAGTAAAAGCACAAGCTGAACGCGAAGGATTAGATCGGGTTTTTAAAGCTGCAGGCTTTGAATGGCGCGAGCCTGGCTGTTCGATGTGTTTAGCAATGAATGCCGATCGTCTGGAGCCAGGCGAGCGTTGCGCTTCGACATCCAATCGTAATTTTGAAGGGCGTCAAGGCGCCGGCGGAAGAACCCATTTAGTTAGTCCAGCCATGGCGGCAGCTGCCGCCATCGAAGGCCATTTCGTCGATGTTAGTAAAATTGCGTAAATAAGAGTCATTAAAAAATAAAGGGGTTGATCAATGACGTTAAAGAGCCGCAGTACCCTCGGGTCGAGATTTATTGCACTCTCCCAAGGCACTTTTCTCGCCACCGCCTTTTTGATGATGAGCTCAGGCTGCACAAATACCGTTACTGGCATGGGTAAAGATATTCAAAACATGGGCCAAGCCATGAATAGTAAAGGTAGTTCTCCTAATTCCGAAAATAAGGCTAACCCGAGCGATTCCTTGAGTCAGGGTAAAGATGTGGTGGTTACGCCCGTTGTTGTTGCGCCCGCAAAATAATTGAGCAAAATAGCGTAATGGAAATTCGTTAATGGAGAAATTTACTGTCTATAAAGGTCTAGTGGCACCGCTTGATCGTGAGAATGTCGATACCGATGCCATTATTCCAAAACAATTTTTAAAGTCGATTAAAAAAACGGGCTTCGGTCAAAACTTATTCGATGAGTGGCGTTATAAAGATCATGGCGAGCCCGGCCAAGATTGCAGCGTACGACCCTTGAACCCTGATTTTGTTTTAAATCAAGCGCGGTATAAGGGTGCCGGTATTTTATTGGCACGTAAAAATTTTGGTTGCGGTAGCTCACGCGAACATGCACCCTGGGCCTTAGCGCAATATGGATTTCGCGTCGTAATAGCACCAAGTTTTGCTGATATTTTCTTTAATAATTGTTATAAAAATGGTTTATTACCTGTTGTTTTAAGTGAGTCGCAAATAGACCATCTTTTTCATGCAACGCTAGCCTTTCCAGGTTACGAGTTAACCGTCAATGTGGAGCAACAAACGGTAATTGCTGGCGATAATGAGATTTATCCGTTCGAGATTACGCCATTTCGAAAATATTGTTTAACGAATGGGTTTGATGATATTGGCTTGACTCTGCAGAGTGCCGATAAAATAAAATCCTATGAAGCTGAGCGGCTCTTGCGGATGCCTTGGCTTGATGTCCAACTGCCCTAAGGGCGCATAAAGGTTTTTATGAAAATTGCGGTTCTCCCTGGTGATGGTATTGGGCCAGAAATTATTGCCGCAGCAGTTTCAGTGCTAAAGGCTTTGGGACCTAAATTTGATTTAGAGTTCGCCCCGGTTGGTGGTGCTGCTTATGATTTGGCTGGACATCCCTTGCCACCCTCAACCCTAGCTTTAGCGCAATCTGCCGCAGCAATATTATTTGGCGCAGTGGGCGACTGGAAATACGATACATTGGCGCGCGAATTGCGCCCTGAACAAGCCATTCTGGGTTTGCGTAAACACCTTGGTTTATTCGCCAACTTTCGTCCAGCAATTTGTTATGCCGAACTAACCGCTGCATCGAGCTTAAAACCAGAAATTATTGGCGGCCTAGATATCTTAATTGTGCGTGAACTCAATGGCGATATTTACTTTGGAGCGCCACGGGGAATTCGTGAATCAAGTCACCCACTTTTTTTAGGTGCGCGTGAAGGTTTTGACACCATGCACTATAGCGAGCCAGAAGTGGAGCGTATTGGTCGTGTCGCATTTGAAGCTGCGCGCAAGCGGAATAAAAAAGTCTGTAGCGTAGATAAAGCTAATGTTTTAGAAACATCCCAACTTTGGCGTGATGTAATGACCCGCCTTAGCCAAGACTATAGTGACGTGGAATTAAGTCATATGTATGTTGATAATGCCGCAATGCAACTGGTTAAAGCCCCAAAAGCGTTTGATGTGGTGGTTACGGGCAATTTATTTGGCGATATTTTGTCGGATGAAGCGGCGATGTTAACGGGCTCGATTGGGATGTTGCCATCGGCATCTTTAGATAAAAATAATAAAGGTTTGTACGAACCAAGCCACGGTTCGGCTCCCGATATTGCCGGTAAGAATATTGCTAATCCGCTGGCGACCATACTTTCAGCGGCCATGATGCTGCGATATTCCTTGGGTTTACCTGCCGAAGCAGCTCGGATCGAACGGGCTGTACAAACCGTGTTGAGTCAAGGCTACCGTACCGTAGATATATATACCCCTGGAACTCAACAGTTGGGTACGCGTGAAATGGGTGAAGCAGTCGTGAAGGCTTTATCCTAGAGATAATAGGCAATCTTTTATTAAGTAATTTATGGTTAATTCTTCGGTCGAGCAACAATTCAGTAAGCCACCTTTAGTCGGTATCGTGGGTTGGCGCGGTATGGTTGGTAGTGTGCTGATGGAGCGCATGTTAGCTGAGCACGATTTCGATTTAATTGACCCAGTTTTTTTTAGCACTAGCAATGCAGGGGCACCAGTGCCTTTATTCAGTGGGCAAAAAGTGACTAAAAAAGTTGCCACCCTGCAAGATGCCAATGATTTAGAAGCCCTCAGACGTTGCGACATTATTCTGACGTGCCAGGGCGGCGATTACACCAAAGCAGTTTTTCCTCAATTGCGCTCGAGTGGCTGGAATGGTCATTGGATTGACGCGGCCAGTGCCTTACGTATGCAGGATGATGTCGTGCTGGTTTTAGATCCCGTGAATCGCCCGGTAATTGACGCTGCCTTAGCTGCCGGCAACCGGAATTGGATTGGTGCAAATTGCACCGTGAGCTTAATGATGATGGCTATAGGTGGTTTATTAAAAGCCAATTTAGTCGAGTGGGTGAGTGCCATGACTTATCAGGCTGCCTCAGGCGCAGGCGCACAAAATATGCGTGAGTTATTGCTACAAATGGGTGCTTTACACGCTGCCGTACAAAGTGATTTAGCTGATCCGGCAGTAGAAATTTTAGCGATCGACCGTAAAGTGAGTGCACAGATGCGCTCTACCGATTTCCCAAAAACCCATTTCCGTGACACTGCTTTAGCGGGTAGTGTGATTCCTTGGATTGACGAGCCAGTCGAGTTTGGCCAAACCCGAGAAGAGTGGAAGGGTGGTGCAGAGCTTAATAAGATATTGGGTAAGCCGCCATTTCGGGCGCCTGGCAGTATTGCGGTTGACGGTATTTGCGTGCGGGTTGGGGCGATGCGCTGTCACTCGCAGGGCTTAACGGTAAAACTGAAGCGGGACATACCCATAGCAGAAATTGAAGCACTCTTGGCGGCCGATAGCGCCTGGGTAAAAGTGGTACCTAATGAACGGGTGGCGACTGAACGCGAGTTATCGCCAGCTGCAATTAGCGGCACGCTTACTGTTGCCGTTGGACGTTTACACAAGCTGGCGATGGGGCCAGAGTATCTCGGGGCTTTCACCGTCGGCGACCAACTCACTTGGGGGGCAGCAGAACCTTTACGGCGCATGCTGCGCATTTTGCTCCATGCTGATACTTAATCTGGGCCTGAGACAGCAGCGGTTCAGTTTTTTTGCTGTACTTCTTTGCCTCATCACTATGGGGTGGTTACAGCCTGCAACAGCAGTTTCCTTAGGCTCACCTCAAGTCACTTCAAGGCCGGGTGAACCTTTTCGCGCAGAAATTCCTTTGCTGCTCTCGCCAGATGAATTGCCGCTAGTTGAGCAAATAACAGTTGAGGTGCCAAGTGCGGCGACGTTCGACCGTTTTAGTATTTCAAAACGGATTTTAGAATTAAAACCCCAAGTTAATTTGCGGCAGGGCAAATCGGCGGCAGGACAAAATCAATACCAATTATGGATTCAGTCGGATAGCGTTTTAACCGCTCAACAAGACCCTTTTTTAGATCTTCTAGTGCAATTGACCTGGCCTTCTGGCAGTCTCACGAAAGTCTATTCCTTATTAGTGGCCGATGCGCAAAAAGTGGTGGTGCAGCCAGGCCAAACGTTAAGTGAAATCGCTCTGCAAATGGCACCCCAACTAGGCGGAGCGAGCTTAGATGAAACTTTATTGGCCCTCTATAAAGCCAATCCTGATGCCTTTGCTGGGGGCAGCATTCATCGCCTAAATGCAGGCGCTGAACTGTACAAGCCAAGTCAAGCCCTGCTGCAATCGATTACACCAGCAGCCGCTAAAACCTTTGTGGCTAAAAGCAATGAAAATTGGTCAGAGTTAAAGAAATCAGGTGAAAGCAGTGCAACTAAAGATCCAGATTCTAAAGTAAGTAATACTTCTAAATCGTTGAAAGATAAAGAAAATAATCCAGATCAATTCGCCCTCGACCGCTTAAAAATAGGCCCTGGCATTGGTGCTGATGCTGAGCAACGGCGCTTCCAAGAAGAGCTGGTGGTGCAAGAGCAAGCGCTATCGCAAGCGCGGGCTCGTGCAGCAGAGTTGGAAAAAAATATCGCTGATTTACAAGTTTTATTAAATCAGCAGAAGGCCGTGCAGCAGGGGATTAAATCACCCCCATCGTTGGCTTGGGGTCCGCTGATGTTAGTGGGTGGAATATTAATGCTAACTGGCATTTTATTTTGGTTTTTAGCGCGTTATACCCGCCAAGCAGAGCGAGTTCAAGCGGTACAAATTGACGATATAGCCGACTTCGCTAAGTCAGCAGTGAAGCAGACGAAGTCAGGCAATTCAACAGCAGAAATACCACCCCGCGCCAAAGCACTGTTTGCTGGCCTTAATCTTGATTTGGGTTCCCCGCCTCCGTTTGAGCGGCTTGATCCGCAGTTGAAAGCTAGCTCGGCAGCGTTAGCGCCAGAGGCCTTACAGGTTAAATTAAATTTAGCGCGCGCTTACATCACCATTGAAGATTTTACGGCTGCCCGGGCTTGTCTAGAGGAGATTATGTGCGCTGAATTAGCCACTGACTTACCTGCCAATCTTGTCCTTATTAATGCAGCCCAAAACCTTTTGCAGTCATTAAATGAGCGCGGCGTTTAAGGTGCTAAGTAAACGCATTGCTCTTGGCTTGCAATACGATGGTAGTTCATTTTCCGGCTGGCAATCTCAGCTTAGTGGCAATACAGTCCAAGATCATTTAGAACAAGCCCTGACGCGTTTTATCGCTGCGGATAATGCCGCTATGCCCTTACGGGTTACTGCTGCAGGACGCACGGACACGGGTGTTCACGCTTTAGGACAGGTTGTCCATGTTGATGTCATAGTTGAGCGCGATGCTTGGTCATGGGTACGGGGATTAAATCGTTACTTACCGCAAGCCATTGTGGTGAATTGGGCTCAACAGGTAGCGAATACGTTTGATGCCCGTTTTTCTGCCTATGAGCGCACCTACCTTTATGCCTTGCATGCTGGCCCGTGTCGGGCGCCCACTGTGGCGCAACGGGCAGGTTATTTAATGCTGCCAGCGCAGGAATGGTTTGATGTCGCTGCGATGCAAGCCGCCGCTGCCAGCTTAATTGGTGAGCATGATTTTTCGGCTTTTCGAGCAGCTGAGTGCCAAAGTAAAACACCCGTTAAGCACCTGTATGAAATTACCATACTCGATCAGGAGCCGTGGTTATTTTTTAAAATCCGCGCCAATGCCTTTTTGCATCATATGGTTCGTAACCTTGTGGGCAGTTTGCTTGCAGTGGGTTTAGGTAAGCAATCAAGCGCTTGGTTGGCCGCCGTGCTTGCTTCGCAAAATCGGCAGATTGCGGCACCGACATTTTCTGCCGACGGATTATATTTAATGGAAGTCAAATATCCCCAGGAATTTGCTATTCCTGAACCTTGGCTGAGCCATTCTTGGTTACCCTATGATGTGCTAGAGGCTTTAGCGTTTCACCCTGCAAAACCACAAGAGGCTTATCCTTAAGCTATGGGCTTACTTCAATACTCTCCCGGTAAAACCAGAATTAAAATTTGCGGCTTAAGGGATACGGCAGCAGTGAATACAGCCGTTGAGGCTGGCGCAGATGCGATCGGCTTGGTTTTTTATCCACCTAGCCCCCGGGCCGTTTCTATCGCCTTAGCAGCGGAACTCCTGAGGGGCATACCCGCTGGAGTCGATGCGGTCGCCTTGCTAGTGAACCCCAGCGAGGCTGAGGTTGAGGAGATTCGCGCCAATCTACCCATTACCCTATGGCAATTTCATGGGGATGAGTCGCCCGCTGATTGCATTAGGCTAGCGGCAGGGCAGCCTTGGCTTAAAGCGGCCAGAATTGGGGATAATTTCGCCTTTGCTAATTTTTCCCTACAATATGACATGGCCAGCGGTTTTCTCCTCGATGCATTGGTTGATGGATATGGAGGCGGCGGGCTACCTTTTAATTGGCAAGGGATTCCACAGTTATGGCTAAGCGCAAACGCGCATCGGGTCGTTTTGAGTGGTGGGTTGAACGTTCGCAACGTCGGCGAGGCAATTGCTCGCTTGCGACCTTGCGCAGTGGATATTTCGAGCGGCGTTGAAATTACCAAAGGCGTAAAAGATCCAGCGCTAATCCGTGCATTTATTGAGGCGGTACGCGCTACCGATACACCAAATTAACCGTTAAGAGCGGTTGCTGATTAATTAGAAGAGGTATCTATGTACGATAAACCCGATTCCCGTGGCCACTTTGGCCCATATGGTGGCGTTTTTGTTTCTGAAACGCTGATGTTTGCCTTGGAAGAGCTGAAGCAGGCTTATGCCCGCTATCAACACGATCCTGAATTTTTAGCTGAGTTTCATAGTGAGCTCAAACATTTTGTGGGTCGTCCTTCACCGGTGTATCACGCAAAACGTTGGAGTGACATGCTCGGCGGCGCGCAAATTTACTTGAAGCGCGAAGATTTAAATCATACTGGTGCACATAAAATTAATAACGTTATTGGTCAAGCGATGCTAGCTAAGCGCATGGGTAAGCCACGTATCATTGCCGAAACTGGCGCTGGTCAACATGGCGTAGCGACAGCAACCATTTGCGCGCGTTATGGTCTTGATTGCACTGTTTACCAAGGCTCGGTTGATGTGGAGCGGCAAGCGCAAAATGTTTATCGCATGAAGTTACTCGGCGCTAAAGTAGTACCTGTTGAATCGGGTACGAAAACGCTTAAAGACGCTTTAAACGAAGCCATGCGTGATTGGGTGACGAATGTTGAAGATACTTTTTATATTATTGGTACTGTGGCAGGACCTCACCCATACCCGATGATGGTGCGTGATTTTCAAAGTGTGATTGGTGAAGAATGCAAAGTACAAATGCCTGAAATGATTGGCCGTCAACCTGATTATGTCTTGGCTTGTGTTGGCGGTGGCTCAAATGCAATGGGTATTTTTTATCCCTATATTGAATACCCAGAAGTACAACTCATTGGCGTTGAAGCTGCTGGCCGTGGTATTGCTAGTGGCGCACATTCGGCGGCACTATGCGCTGGCAAACCAGGCGTTTTGCATGGTAATCGAACCTATTTACTGCAAGATGAAAATGGTCAAATTGCTGAAACCCATTCGGTTTCTGCCGGCATGGATTATCCAGGGGTAGGGCCTGAACATGCCTGGTTAAAAGATTCTGGTCGCGCTGATTATGTGGCCATTACCGATGCTGAAGCACTCAAAGCGTTTCATGACTGCTGTCAAATTGAGGGCATCATTCCGGCGCTTGAGTCGGCACATGCGATTGCCTATGCATGCAAAATGGCGCCAACTTTAGCTAAAGATAAAACGATTTTGATTAATCTCTCCGGACGTGGTGATAAAGATATGCATACCGTAGCTTTAGCAACAGGCTCGGAAGGCTAATTCATGTCAAAAATTCAAGCCGTATTTGCGGACCTAAAAAAGACTGGCAAGAAAGGGCTTATTCCTTTTATTACTGCCGGTGATCCTGACCCTGCCTCGACAGTTGAGTTCATGCACGCCTTGGTGCGGGGCGGAGCCAATATATTGGAACTGGGCATACCTTTTTCTGACCCAATGGCCGATGGTCCGGTCATTCAGCGTTCTTCCGAGCGTGCATTAGCAAAAGGGGTCACCTTACGACAATGTTTGGCCATGGTGCAGCAATTTCGGCAAGCCGATAGCACTACACCAGTTGTCTTAATGGGTTATGCCAATCCGGTTGAACAAATGGGTGCGGACCATTTCGCGCAGCAAGCTAAGGATGCAGGGGTAGATGGCGTGCTGATTGTCGATTATCCGCCTGAGGAATGTATTGATTTTGCAGTACTCATGCGAGTAGCGGGAATTGATCCTATTTTCTTATTGGCGCCAACTTCTGCGCAGGAGCGGATCGATGCAGCTGCTCAAGCGGCTTCTGGCTATCTTTACTATGTTTCCTTACGCGGCGTAACCGGCGCTGCACATTTAAGCACGCAAGATGTGGCAAGTATTATTCCCGCGATTCGGGCGACAACGGCAATTCCAATTGCGGTTGGTTTCGGTATTCGTGATGCTGCTAGTGCGCGGGCAGTAGCGCATTTAGCGGATGCAGTGGTCATTGGTAGTCGCATTATTCAAATACTGGAAGAGTCTTATCAGGGTGGTGGTAGATCTGCCGCAGTACAATCATTAGAAAATTTTATGCGTGAAATTCGCGTTGCCCTTGATGCGAAATAAAACACTTAGAGTTCATGATTAATGAGTTGGATCGATAAACTATTACCCCCGCAAATTCAGCAAACCGATCCGGCTAATCGCAAGTCGATTCCCGAAGGTTTGTGGGTAAAGTGTCCAGCATGTGAGACCGTTTTATATAGCACTGATATTGAAGCTAATTTATCGGTTTGCCCTAAATGTGCGCATCACATGCGCATTGGCGCACGTCAACGCCTCAATGCATTATTGGATCCTAAGCCGCAATATGAAATTGGCGCGACGATTTTTCCGCTTGATCCGTTAAAGTTTCATGACTCTAAAAAATATCCCGATCGCCTCAAGGAAGCCAAAGATGTTTCTGGTGAAAGCGAAGCATTAATTGTGATGGGTGGAAAAATGGCCGGTATTCCCGTGGTGATCGCCAGTTTTGAATTTCAGTTTATGGGCGGCTCGATGGGTTCGGTAGTAGGTGAGCGTTTTGTGCGGGGCGTTGCAGAAGCGATTAAACAAAAATGTGCTTTTATTTGCATTACGGCAACCGGTGGTGCGCGTATGCAAGAAAGTTTGTTATCACTTTTACAAATGGCTAAAACGAATTCCATGTTGACTAAGTTGGCGCACCAAGGCTTACCATTTATTAGCGTGTTAACCGACCCAACCATGGGCGGAATTTCAGCTAGCTTTGCTTTTATGGGCGATATTGTGATGGCCGAGCCGAAGGCATTAATTGGTTTTGCGGGCCCCCGAGTGATTGAGCAAACTGTGCGCGAAAAACTACCCGAGGGTTTTCAGCGCGCTGAATTTTTAATGGCACACGGCGGCATTGATATGATTGTGGACCGACGCCAAATGCGCAGTGAAATTGCGAATTTGTTGGCGCTTTTACAAAGCCGCCCAGCGCCAACCGTCGCAACTGTTTCTGAAGATGCTGCTTAGTTGACTCCACCGCCAGCAAACCCATATCCTTTTGCAACCCTGGAAGCATGGCTTAGCCACTTAGAGGTAGCGCATCCACTGGGCATTGATATGAGCCTAGAGCGGATTACCCTAGTAAAAGATGCCTTAGGCTTACCCATAACGTGTCCGGTCATTACCGTTGCAGGCACCAATGGCAAAGGGTCTACCTGCGCTTTTTTAGAAGCCATTTTGATTGCTGCAGGTTATCGAGTCGGTTGCCATACTTCGCCCCATTTATTGCGCTTTAATGAGCGCGCGCGTTTGCAGGGCGTGGATGCAAGCGATGACCAATTGCTAGCTCATTTTGCTGCAGTTGAAGAAGCCCGTATGCGTTTGCCCAACACGCCAACCTTAACTTATTTTGAATTTACAACCTTAGCCATTTTGCATTTATTTGCGCAAGCAGATTTAGACGTCATGATTTTAGAAGTTGGTATGGGTGGTCGATTGGATGCAGTGAATATCATCGATGCTGATTGCGCAATTGTGACGAGTATTGATATTGATCATGCTAGTTTTTTAGGTGATACCCGCGAAGCGATTGCCAGAGAAAAGGCCGGTATTTTTCGCCCCGGTAAGATTGCGGTCTGTGGCGATCCATTGCCACCCCAATCATTAATTGACCATGCTACCAGTCTTGGGTGTGATTTGTATCTATCGGGTCGTGATTTTAATTTTCAAGGTGATCAACAGCAATGGGCATGGTCGGGTAGGGGTAAGCGATATAGTGGCTTAGGCTATCCTGCCTTACGTGGCGCTAATCAATTATTAAATGCAGCTGCGGTACTTGCAGCTCTGTCTGCTTTACATCAGCGCCTACCTGTATCGGCACAAGATATTCGTCTCGGCTTTGCGGTCGTCGATTTGCCTGGGCGCTTTCAAGTTTTACCTGGCAGACCAACTTCTATTTTTGATGTCGCGCATAATCCGCATGCTGCCGCAACGCTTTATCGTAGTTTAGATTCTATGGGCTACTTTCCTTACACCTACGCGGTTTTTGGAGCGATGGCTGATAAAGATATTGCCGCAGTTTTGCAACCCTTTTTATCGCTGGTTGACTATTGGTTTTGCACCGATTTACCCACTACTAGAGCAGCTAGCACTTTACAGATTAAAGCGCATTTGCTTGATTTAGGTGTAGCCGAAGAAAGCAATCAAGCTAGCGGAATTCGTTGTTTTGCTGATCCAGCCAAGGCTTATCAAGCGGCGCTCGCAAAAGCCGGGGAGGGTGATAGAATAGTGGTCTTCGGATCCTTCTATACTGTTGCTGGCGCAATGGCTTATCGAAACAACCTGGTTAATTAATCCATGATTCGTTTACCGAAGCTGTTTAATCGCAATACCAAACCCGAGCCGGTCGGTCGGGCTTCTGTCGGCAGCCGATCGAGAGCCGCCTCTAAATCAGGTACTGCTTCAAGTGCTTATCAACGTTCATCACAATCCCAAGCGGCCGATGACCCTGCTTTAACAGAAGACCCTGATCGTCAACGCGCGCGCCATCGTTTAATTGGCGCAGCAGTTTTAGTACTGATTGCAGTTGTTGGGTTACCCCGCATTTTAGACAGCAAGCCGAAAACGATTAGTAATGATATTGCGGTCAATATTGTGACTAGTTTGCCTTTGGTTGGCGCAGTTGGAAGTTCACCGGGCTCTACAAGTACTAATAGCGCATCGCCAGTATTGACTGCGCCTGCGGCAGCCGCAGTGACTCCGCCAACTCCAGCCGTGACAGAGTCGGCAGCAGAAATGAAGTTGGCACCTGTCAAAAACTTAGGCTTAGCAGCTGGTGAAGAAGTAGTTAAGCCAAGCGCTACCACTTCTGCATCAACTGCAACCGCCCCTGTAACACCAACTTCACCAGCGGCAACGACACCACCAGCAAGTACTTTAGGTACTAATTCTCCCTCAGAGACTAAGGCCACCGGGAGTAAGTTTGTGATTCAAATTGGCGCATTCGCCTCGGAAGAGCGCACTAAAGGTTGGATTACAAAATTAAAAGAACAAAAAATTCCAAATTATGTCTTGACCAAAACAAATCCAGAAGGCGTTAAGCTGTATGTATTGCGCGCTGGACCATTTACTGACAAAGAGGCTGCCGAATTAGCCGAAAAAAAGATTAAGGCCATGGGCTTAACTCCACGCATAGTTGAGGTAGGCAAAACCTAATGGAACTTCTGGCTTCGCTTAAGCTAACCCCAGTAGACTATGTTGTCTTTACTGTGCTCCTAGTGTCTGCCTTGGTAGGTGTTTCGCGCGGTTTATTTAAAGAAGTTCTGGCACTTTTTTCTTGGATCATTGCTGCTTGGGTTGCTTATCACTATAGTGAATATCTGTCATCCGAATGGCTGTCGACCTTCAAAATGGACGAACTCCTCCGCTTAGGTTTGAGTTTTCTGATTTTATTTGTTGCTGCTTTAATTGCCTGCGGCTTATTAGGTGGGATCATTCAAAAATTAATTTTGTCGGCTGGACTTAGTTTGACGGATCGATTTTTGGGTTTAATTTTTGGTTTATTGCGCGGCGGAGTGGTCGTCGTGATCTTGGCCAGTTTGGCGGCTTTAACACCATTGACTAAATCTGCCGATTGGCGCTTAGCAAAAACGCGGCCCACTTTAGAAGTTGCAACAAGCTTAATTAAAACTTGGCTACCCAGTGACTGGGCTAGTCAATTAGGAGCTTTACCAAACCTTGCTTTACCACTTAAATTAGGAAGCTAAGGCTATGTGCGGAGTTGTCGGCAGTGTTTCACACTATCCCGTAAATCAATTGCTCTATGATGCATTGTTGCTCTTGCAACATCGAGGTCAAGATGCTGCTGGAATTGCGACGATGAATGGTAATTCTTTTGCGATGCATAAAGCGAACGGCTTAGTACGAGATGTTTTTAGAACCCGCAATATGCGTAGCTTAGTGGGTAATGCTGGCATTGGTCAGGTACGCTATCCCACTGCAGGTTCAGTGAGCAATGAAGAAGAGGCGCAACCATTTTATGTTAGCGCGCCCTACGGTATTATTTTGGTTCATAACGGTAATTTAACCAATGCCGCTAGCTTACGGGTTGAGATGGCCTACCGTGATCGCCGCCATATTAATACCAATTCTGATACCGAAGTACTCCTCAATGTATTGGCTGATGAATTGCAGCGAGAAACGAATAGTGCTGCACTAGATGAAGACGTCATGTTTAAGGCAGTGGGTAGTCTAGCGCGTCGTATTAAAGGTTCCTACGCTGTAGTCTCGATGATTGCTGGCTATGGTTTATTAGCATTTCGTGATCCTTATGGCATTCGTCCTTTATGTATTGGTCGACTCGATACGGCAGATGGACCAGAATGGTTAATTGCCTCAGAATCCGTCGCGTTAGAAGGCCTTGGATTTACATTTGTCAGAGATGTCAATCCAGGTGAGGCAATTTATATCGATCTTGAGGGCAATTTTTCTTGTCGTCAGTACGCCGAAGCGAGCCTAGTGCCATGTATTTTTGAATATGTCTACATGGCACGTCCCGACTCGACTATTGACGGGGTGACGGTATATAACGTGCGCATGCGGATGGGCGATTATTTGGCGGAAAAAATTCGCGCTGAAACCGATGTGAGCAAAATTGATGTGGTCATGCCAATTCCAGATTCAAGTCGACCCGCTGCCATGCAAGTTGCGAAACGCTTAGGTATTTCTTATCGCGAAGGCTTCTTTAAAAATCGCTATATTGGTCGTACCTTCATCATGCCCGGTCAGGAAGTTAGAAAAAAATCGGTTCGCCAAAAACTGAATGCCATGCGCGTGGAATTCAAGGATAAAACGGTCCTGATTGTGGACGATTCAATTGTGCGCGGCACCACATCTTATGAAATTGTGCAAATGGCGCGCGAAGCCGGAGCGAAGAAGGTGATTTTCGCTTCTGCTGCGCCCCCTGTGAGGTTTCCTAATGTTTATGGTATTGATATGCCAACCCGCAGTGAATTGGTTGCATATGGGCGTACGGACGAAGAAATTAATCGCCTCATTGGTGCTGATCAATTAATTTATCAAGACGTAGAAGATATGAAACAAGCGGTGCGAGATATCAATCCCAATTTAAAAGAATTTGAAGCCTCCTGCTTTGATGGTAATTACATCACAGGCGATATCACAGAGTCTTATCTCGATGCGCTTGAAGCCGCTCGCAATTCCGAGTCGGCACAGGCGGACCGGCAAAAAGACCCCAGTGATTTTGCGCGCTCGCAATTACACCTTCATTTAGCTACCGAAGACTGATTACCATGACGCGTAAACCGCCAAAGCGCTTACCCCCTGATTTTTCTAAGCTTGCTCCAGAAACGATTGCCGTTCGTGCTGGTACACGTCGTTCTGCTGAATTTAACGAGCATTCAGAAGCTCTATTTTTAACTTCTAGTTATTGCTTTAATAGTGCCGCTGAGGCTGAGCATGGCTTTGCGCATGCCGAAGACGGCTTTATTTATTCGCGTTTTACCAATCCAACCGTGAGCATGTTTCAAGATCGTCTGGCTGCTCTAGAGGGTGGAGAGGCGTGTATTGCAACTGCATCGGGAATGGCGGCAATTTTGGGTGTCGCCATGGCCCATTTGCAGGCTGGCGATCATGTCGTGTGCTCGCGCTCGGTATTCGGTGCCACAATTCAATTATTTTCAGCCATCTTAGGGCGTTTTGGTATTACAACTACCTATGTGGATGTTCGAGATAGCAAGGCGTGGAAAGCAGCTGCCCAGCCGAATACGCGTTTGTTTTATTTAGAGACACCTTCCAATCCCTTAACCGAGCTAGCCGATATTGCGGCGATCGCTAAAATTGCTAAACAAGTGAAGGCATTATTCGTCGTTGATAACTGCTTTTGCACCCCAGCACTTCAACAGCCTTTAAAGTTGGGGGCGGATGTCGTTATTCATTCGGCAACAAAGTATTTAGATGGTCAGGGCAGGGTCTTGGGTGGGGCAATTGTCGGCAATAAAGCTTTCATCATGGGGAAAGTATTTCCCTATGTGCGCACGGCAGGCCCAACATTGTCAGCGTTTAATGCCTGGATTTTTCTAAAAGGTTTAGAGACCTTAGATTTGCGGATGAAACAGCAAAGTAGTAATGCTTTAGCGTTGGCGAAGTGGTTGGAAAAACAACCGGCAATTGCCCATGTATTTCATCCAGGTCTGCAATCGCACTCCCAATACGCCTTAGCACGTCGTCAACAAAAGGCTGGTGGGGCAATCGTTTCGTTTGTCTTAAAGGACGGAAAAAAAGCGGCCTTTCGTTTAATTGATCAGACCCGTATCTGTTCAATTACCGCTAATTTAGGTGATACCCGTACGACCATTACGCATCCAGCAACCACGACCCATGGCCGCATCTCACCTGCAGCTCGTAAAACGGCAGGCATTAGTGATGGTTTGGTGCGGGTGGCAGTCGGACTAGAAAATGTAGATGACCTCATTGCCGATTTCAAACAGGCGCTCAGCAAGAAAGCCTAGTATTAGCAGAGCTATTTATCCTGCTGGCAATAATCTGCGCGGATCATTAATGGTTCGCAAAGGCATGATATGAATTTTATTGGCATCAAATTCTAAGAAGACAGCGCTGCCAAGATGAATTCCTAATCGTTTGATTTCAGCTGATGAGGCCTCCCATACCAGTGATTCTTTGCTGTTGCCAACGCTAAATCGGACCACTGCTATTTGACCAATCGAGCTAAGTGTTTCAACTCGCGCCGGTAAAAAGGTCGGAGCTGCTTGTGCATGAACCATTAATCCATCTTGCGGAATGACCCAGGCTACAGGGCTAGCAGGCGGAATTTTGCCTTTATCAAGCACGTCAAAAAACCAATTATTCGGTGGCCAATCGAGGCGCCCAGCATTGAAGACACCGTTAAACACATTAGGAATACCTACCAATTCAGCGACTCTTGAATTACGTGGCTTTTGAAATAATTCATTCGGAGCAGCGGTTTGCAGGCCAATGCCGTGATCAATCACAGTAATATTATCTGCCAGTAAATTTGCCTCACGTAAATCGTGTGTCACTAAAACGATTGGAATAGCGAGGTCTTGGCGTAATTCCGCCAAAATTCGGTATAGATTTTGACGGGTTGGATTATCGATCGCCGAAAACGGTTCATCTAACAACAATACCTTGGGGTTTCTCGCTAAGGCGCGAGCGAGCGCAACGCGTTGCTGTTGTCCGCCTGATAGTTGCGCTGGCAAGCGGTCTGCAAATTGACCCAGAGCCATTCGCTCAAGCCACGCTTGCGATTGTGCGATCCGCGTTGACTTCGGGAGACCGCTATTTTCTAAGGCAATTGCCACATTATGTAAGGCCGATAAATGGGGAAAGAGAGCGTATTGTTGAAATAAAAAACCACAAGAACGTTGTGCTGGTGAGAAGTTGATAAGGGCTTGATTTGCGCTTAATCCTTCAAACCATATTTCGCCAGCACATTCAATCAGTCCCAACTCAGGCTGGTGTAAGCCGGCAATGGTTCTTAGTGCAGTTGTTTTGCCGCTACCCGATGGTCCAACTAAAGCATGTAACTCACCAGCTGCGCAACTGAGATTAATTTCTAAAGGAATGCTGGGATGGTGGCGGTTACCGTGCGATTGACTGTGGATGCGTACTTTTAACATTAGCGTATCCGTGGTGCTCGGAGTTGGCTACTAGAGCCAAAAAAACCATAAGAAATAGCAATTGCGCATAAGGAAATGCCTAACAACAACAGCGATAACATGCCTGCACCCTGGGTATCAAAACTTTGCACTTGATCATAAATTGCAATCGAAGCCGTTTTTGTTTTACCTGGGATTGCTCCGCCAATCATGAGAATGACACCGAATTCACCTAATGTATGCGCAAAGGTGAGGACCGCGGCACTCAGCACACCACGCCAGGCTAGCGGGAGATTAATACGGTAAAAAATTTGCCAAGCACTTAAACCGCAGACCTCAGCAGCCTCTTTTAGTGCTGTGGGAATGGCCTCAAACGCCCGTTGAATGGGTTGAATTGCAAAGGGCAGGTTCACTATTAAAGAGGCAATAAGAATGCCGAGAAAGGAAAATACCAAGGGCTCACCAAATAGCGTTTTGCCGCTAAAGCCAACCAATAGGTAATAACCCAAAACCGTGGGGGGGAGCACGAGGGGAAGGGCCAGCAAGCCCTCTAACCAGGGCTTCCATTTACCTGCGCTGACCAAATGATGCGCTAGCCATATGCCAAAAGGCAAAATAATCAGCAACGTGCAAAAAGCTAGCTGGAGCGATAAGAAGATAGCTTGGGTATCAATCATGGTGGTATTACTGCCTATATTAGCTGAAAGCCTTTAAGGCTTTTCTAGATTTAAGCAATTTCCACTAATCGAAGTTTGCTAATACTAGGGTTTCTACCCATTATATAAAAATATATTATATATAAATAGAATTTAATTGTTATTGATCTTATAATTTAAAGTATTAATTCCATGACCCTTTAGACTTCTTTAACGACCTGCAAAATTGACCCATACAAATGGTACAAAAGACCAATAAAATTGATTTAAAAAAATTGCGCCAATCAGCTGATAGCGCATGCAAATTGATGAAGGTACTTTCTAATCGCAATCGTCTAATGCTCTTGTGTGACCTTAGTCAAGGTGAAAAATGTGTCAGTGCGTTAGAGGAAAATCTGGGCATTGTTCAGCCCACCTTATCTCAGCAGTTAACAATTTTGCGGACGCAAAAACTGGTTAAGACGCGCCGTGAAGGTAAGCAAATTTACTATTCTTTAGCGAGCCCCATTGCTATTTCGGTGATGGCTTTGTTGTATCAACATTACTGTAAAAAATAACTAGGGGGTTTATATGCAATGCAACGTTGGTAATACAGACCGGTATTTGCGCATTTCAGTTGGCGCCATTTTAATTATCTTAGCGCTGACGGGAACCATTGGCATGTGGGGTTGGATCGGTATTGTGCCCTTAGCAACCGGTATTTTTCGTTACTGCCCGGCTTATTCATTGCTTGGCCTTGGCAATAAAGCGGCAAAGTAATTATTCAGAGCCGATTTAGTAGGAAGCTGAATTTATGTCAAGGAAAGAAAATCATATACGTGGGCAAATTCGTCAGGCTCCGGAAAGTTTTCTAGGGCAGGGAGAGATTGCAGAGATTAATCAACACGGCCTCGATCAGCGGCGTAGGGGTTTCTTGCGGCAAGGCTTAGTAGCTGCAGCAAGCGGCGCTATCGGCACAGGAGTTGCAGGTTTATCAGCGCCTGTTTATGGCGCAGCTGACGGCGATCCAGCCATCCTAGAGAAACAGGTCTGGCAAACCACCCTAGGGAAAAATGTTGCCACCATGCCCTATGGCACCCCCTCTATATATGAGGCAAACTTAATTCGCCGTGAATCGCCTGGCCTCACCCGCGTATCAGCTGCTTCAGTGGCTTTTACCCCGCTACAAGGGCTATTTGGAATTATCACCCCCAACGGTTTACATTTCGAACGGCAACATCAGGGTTGGTACAACGTCGACCCTAATTTGCACCGCTTAATGGTGAATGGTCTAGTAAAAAATAGCCGCGTATTTACGATGAGCGATTTAATGCGCCTACCATCGGTGTCGCGCATTCATTTTATTGAGTGTGGTGCAAACACCGGTTTGGAATGGGGTAACGTCGCCGTGCCTACGGTGCAATATACCCATGGTATGTTGTCCTGTTGCGAATTTACTGGGGTACCACTGAGTCTTTTATTGGACGAGTGTGGCGCTGATTTAAAAAAAGGTAAATATCTCCTGGCTGAGGGTGGCGATGGCTCGGGAATGACGCGGACGATTAATTTGGATAGCGCCCTCAAGGATTCTATTGTGGCTTGGGGTATGAATGGTGAAATGCTGCGCCCAGAAAATGGCTTTCCATTGCGCTTAGTGGTACCAGGAGTGCAGGGGGTCAGTTGGGTTAAGTGGCTGCGCCGCCTCGAGGTTGGTGATATGCGTTACGCCACTAAAGATGAAGCGGTCCATTACAACGATCTGATGCCTGATGGTTTAGCGCGCCAATACACTTCGATTCAAGAATGTAAATCGGTGATTACGACCCCTTCGGGCGGTCAGCAATTACTTGAAAAAGGTTTTTATAACATTACGGGCTTGGCATGGTCTGGCCGTGGCAAGATTAAGCGTGTAGATATTTCAGTTGATGGGGGTAATAATTGGCGTACCGCGCGCTTAGAAGTACCCATTTTGACCAAAGCGCTAACGCGTTTCAATTTTGATTGGACCTGGGAGGGTGCACCGGCAATTTTGCTATCCCGGGCGATTGATGAAACAGGTTATGTACAGCCGACAATTAAAATGTTACGCGATGTAAGAGGGACTCGCTCGATTTATCACAATAATGCAATACAGGCTTGGAAGGTTGATAGCAATGGCGAGGTGAGTAATGTCCAAGTTGGCTAATTTAATTTGTTATAGCCTCTTTCGCAGGACGCAATACCTATTGGTAGTGGCGGTTGCAGTACTGCTGCCCTTCATTGCTATACCCAGTCATGCCCAAAACTCTCCGCTGCTGGCGGCTTCGAGTTTGCCTAATTATCAGGGTATTGGCAGAATCGCGACCCCAGCAGAAGTCAATGCATGGGATATTGATGTGCGTCCAGACTTTGTTGGCTTACCCAAAGGATCGGGTTCCGTTGCTCAAGGTCAAGCGCTGTGGGATACAAAATGTGCGAGCTGTCATGGCACCTTTGGTGAATCGAATGAAATATTTACCCCAATTGTAGGAGGCACGACCCTGGCTGACATGAAGTCGGGTCGAGTAGTCGCATTAAACGATAACAAACAGCCCCAAAGAACGACCTTAATGAAGGTCTCAACTTTATCTTCACTCTGGGATTATATTTATCGGGCTATGCCGTGGAATGCGCCACGTTCGCTTTCTAGCGATGATACTTTTGCTGTGCTGGCCTATATTCTTTCTTTGGCAGAAATCGTACCGGATAATTTTGTTTTAAGTAATGTCAATATTTATGAAGTACAACAGAAGATGCCTAACCGCAATGGCATGACCTTGAATCATGGTTTGTGGGATGTTGCTGGCAAGCCAGACATACAGGCAAAAGCGTGTATGAATAATTGTGTGGCATTTGTACAAATTGGTTCAAGCTTGCCTGACTATGCGCGGAATGCCCATGGCAATTTAGCGGAACAAAATCGGGAGTATGGACCCTATCGCGGGGTTAATACTACCCAACCCCCTTTAGCGCAATTGCCACGACAAATAGTTGCCCTGCCTATTGCCGTGAGCCCCACTACGGCTAAGGCGAGCGGCCCAAAATTACTTTTTAAAGACAGTAATTGTTCCGCTTGTCACGCAGATCATAGCAAGTTAGTAGGCCCCTCGATTACCGACGTGGCCACAAAATATCGTGGTCAGTCTGGCGCTGAGGCTAAACTAGTGTCAAAAGTAAAGCTAGGTGGGTCGGGGGTATGGGGATCTATCCCAATGCCGCCTCATCCTGACATCTCTAGTAAGGATTTACAGGTTTTGGTTCATTGGATGCTGACGGGGGAGTAAATACTAGTCCCCGTTAGCGTTCGTGGTGATTTATCGATAAAAGATGTTTAAGTTGACTTAAGGAGTTTTTATGAATAAGCAGCGACGAGATGTATTAAAGTACTCGGCCGTATTTGGAATGATGGCTGCAGCGGGTCTGATTAGTGAAGCGCAAGCCCAGGCTTGGAATAAGGCTGCCTTTGAAGGCAAAAGCCTTGATGATGTTTTTAAGATACTGGGAAGCGCTCCAGAAAAATCGGGCGCCGTCACTTTGAACGCTCCCGATATTGCTGAAAATGGCGCGGTTGTACCCGTTGGCATCTCAACTACCTTAAAGGCAGATCAAATGGCTATTTTGGTAGAAAAAAATCCCAGTACCTTGGCAGCACTATTTTTTGTTCCTGCTGGTACAGAGCCATTTGTAACTACCCGCATCAAAATGGGTCAAACCTCTAATGTCTATGCCTTAGTAAAAGCAGATGGCAAGTGGTTGATGTCCTCTAAAGAAGTAAAGGTGACTTTGGGTGGTTGTGGCGGTTAGTAGGCAGTTTATAAATATACCAATCTAGATTATTACTAATAGGGATTTTCCCTTGAACGATTAAGGAGCAATAATGGCTGATCCAATGCGCGTAAGAGCAACTGAAAGCGGCGGCGTAGTTGATGTAAAAATTTTAATGAAGCACGATATGGAATCTGGTCAGCGAAAAGACGCCGCCGGAAAAGTCATTCCAGCTTGGTTTATTAGCACCCTGAATGTAAAGGCCCAAGGTAACGATGTATTTAATGCACAATTTGGTCCTGCAGTTTCAAAAGACCCATTTTTGAATTTTAAATATAAAGGCGCTAAAGGTGACAAGCTAGTGGTTATTTGGATTGATAGCAAAGGCGATAAACGTACCGATGAGGCTACCGTCGCTTAAGTTTGAAATTGTTTTAAATAATAAGGGTTATAAATCATGAGACCGCATTTCGAGCCGAGTTATAAATCTATTTATGCAGTCGTATTTAGTGCCTTTGCACTGCTAGCGCTAGTACAAAATACCCAAGCCCAAACTGCTAGCGATGGGATTGCTAAATATCGCGAAATGATTGCTGATGGCAACCCTTCCGAGCTCTATGAAGCAGCAGGTGAGGAGTTATGGAAAAAACCGATGGGCCCTAAAAATGCGACTTTAGAGCAGTGTGATTTAGGCCTCGGTCCAGGTGTCGTGGTTGGTGCTGCAGCGCAATTACCCCGGTATTTTAAAGATAGTAATCGCGTGCAAGATCTCGAGTCACGCTTAATGACTTGTAGAGAAAAATTGCAAGGCATTGATCCTCAAGCTACCATTGATGCGCCATTTCAGGTAGGTCCTAAAAAAGAGATGGAAGCATTAGTGGCTTATGTTGTCACGCTCTCAAAAGGTAAAAAAATTAATGTTAGTACTACCCATCCCAAAGAAAAAGAAATGATTGCTTTGGGTAAGCGGGCTTTTTTCTTTGAAGGGGGTCCGATGGATTTTTCCTGCGCATCCTGTCACGGCGAAAATGGCAAACGCATACGCCTGCAGGATTTACCCAATATTACTACCCAAGCTGGCGCAGCACTGGGCTGGGGTTCTTGGCCGGCATACCGCGTTTCGAGTGGACAATTTTGGACTATGCAGCAGCGATTAAATGACTGTTATCGGCAGCAGCGCTTCCCCTTTCCAATTTATGGTTCGGAGGTCACGATTGCTTTATCCATGTATATGGCAGCAACTGCTAACGGGGGTATTGTGCAAACCCCGGGCCTAAAAAGATAAGAATAGAACCCAATCATGAATAATTTAATCGAAAAAAATAGCTTAGTGCGCCGCACCTCAATAATGTTATTGAACGTGGGCATCTGCGTAAGTCTAGGTTTTGTAAACACAGCTATGGCGCAACAAAAACCTGATCCCGCATTTCAGAAAATGATGCAAAGTGGCTTTAAGGCTGACGGTATTGCAGGCTTAGACCGAATACAGCAAGATGAAACTCAAGCTTTTTGTTCTGACCCGGTTTTTGCGAACGGTACTAGTAAAGCCGCAAGCGCTAAACGTGAGGCCATTCAAAAGCGGAATTTAGCGGAAATTCAACAGCCATCTGATGGTAAATATGTGGGCGATTGGAAAAAAGGCGAGGCGATAGCCCAAAGTGGCCGCGGTGCAACCTGGACGGATACCGCTACTACGCCAGTTGGTGGCGGTTGTTATAACTGTCATGAAATCGATAAAAAAGAAATTTCTTACGGCAATATTGGCCCTAGTTTATGGAACTACGGTAAGTCGCGTGGCTATTCAAACGAAATGATGGTGTACACCTGGAATCGAATTAATAATTCAAAGGCTTATAACGCGTGTAGTAATATGCCACGCTTTGCACACTTTAAATTACTGAACGAAAAACAAATACAAGATTTAATGGCTTTATTGTTAGATCCTCAGTCGCCAGTTAATCAATAAGGGTTTATGTCAATTCATCGACGTGAGTTTTTGCATGCGCTAGCCATAGCCGCTGCAGGCGGAATGGGCTTAAGCGCTAATTTTGCTAGCGCACAGACGGCGGCAAAAAAATTCTATGATTTACCTAGTTTTGGTAATGTCCATTTATTGCACTTTACTGATTGTCATGCGCAACTACTGCCAATTTATTTTCGCGAACCCAATGTGAATTTAGGTATCGGGCCACAGGCAGGTCAGATGCCGCATTTAGTGGGGGACTATTTTTTAAAGGCGAATGGAATTGCACCGGGTACGCCCGAAGCACATGCTTTTACTTACTTAAATTTTAGTGCTGCAGCACAAAACTACGGCAAGATGGGTGGTTTTGCCTACCTTTCTACCTTAATTCAGCAAATGAAAGCATCTCGACCTAATGCCTTGTTATTAGATGGGGGCGATAGTTGGCAGGGTTCGGGAACAGCCTTATGGACCAAGGGTCAAGACATGGTTGATGCTTCCTTGGCGCTAGGGGTCGATGTGATGACCGCGCACTGGGAGATGACATTAGGCGAAAAAAGAGTATTAGAAATTGTTGAAAAGGATTTTCGTAATAAAGTTTCTTTCATAGCCCAAAATATTAAGACGGTTGATTTTGGTGATGATGTTTTTAGTCCCTATATCATGCGGCAAATGAATGGTATTTCTGTCGCTATTATTGGGCAGGCTTTTCCCTATACACCAATTGCTAACCCGCGTTATTTTGTACCCAACTGGACCTTTGGCATACAAGAAGAAAATTTACAGAAAAATATTAATGAAGCAGTAAGCAAAGGGGCAAAAGTTGTCGTCTTGCTTTCACATAACGGCATGGATGTCGATTTAAAATTAGCTTCACGGATTACCGGTCTACACGCTATTTTAGGTGGGCATACCCACGATGGTGTACCAATTCCGGTGAAGGTAAAAAATAGCTCCGGGGTCACGTTGGTTACAAATGCAGGATCGAATGGAAAGTATTTAGGGGTTTTAGATTTTGATGTCAAGGGCGGTAAACCAGTCGACTTTCGTTATAAATTATTACCAATCTTCTCGAATTTATTGCCTGCCGATAAGGACATGAGTCAATTAATTCAAAAAATTCGCGCACCATTTGAGGCTAACTTAGCTGAAAAATTAGCTGTAACCGACACTTTGCTTTATCGTCGCGGTAACTTCAATGGTAGTTTTGATCAGCTCATTTTGAATGGCCTTATGGCGCAAAAGAATGCTGAAATTGCGTTCTCTCCAGGGTTCCGTTGGGGTACTTCATTGCTACCCGGGCAGACGATTACGATGGAAAATTTACTTGATCAAACGGCGATTACGTATCCCTACACCACTGTTTCTAATATGACGGGAGCAACAATAAAAAATGTTTTAGAGGATGTTGCTGATAATTTATTTAACCCCGATCCTTATTATCAGCAAGGTGGGGATATGGTGAGAGTAGGTGGTTTAACGTACACCATTGATCCAGCCGGAACTATGGGTGGGCGTATTTCTAATATGCGTTTAAATGACAAACCAATTGATGCAGATAAAGCGTATCGCATAGCTGGATGGGCCCCTGTTAGTGAAGAATCTAAAGAGCTAGGCGGTGAACCAATTTGGGATGTGATTGCACGCCATTTGCGTGAAACCAAAATCATTAAAGCCGTTAAATTAAATGAGCCTGAGGTTAAAGGAGTTAATAATAACCCTGGCATGGTTGCTTTAAATTAGAGCTCGAAAATAGAATGCGCGTAGTAATTAGCGCAAGTAAAGAGGGAAACAATGAATAATAAATTTACTACTTCAGTATTGCTTGGCTTCATTTTTACTTGCACTGCGTGTGTCGCACAGCCCAGTATGGCACAAACAACGAATACGCCCACGCAAGTGGTATATCACGTCGATGATGCCGAGGCACAGGGATTAAAAGCTTTACGCAATATTCGTAATCATTTAGATACTGCACCTAGTACGAAAATAATTATGGTGACGCATGCTAACGGGGTTGATATCTTGATGGATGGTGCTAAGGATAAAAAAAATAATGTTGACTATGCACCCTTAGTCGGGGCGTTAAAGTCACGAGGCGTGCGTTTCGAGGTTTGTGAAATTACTTTAAAAAATCGTAACTTAAAAAAAGATCAATTTATTCTTGATGCTGACTTTACCCCGTCGGGCGTCGTACGTATAGCCGATCTTCAGGCAAAAGATCATTTTGCTTACATTAAGCCGTAACTACTACAATTTTTTATTTAGTCTATGGTAATTTCCTTTAAAATAGCGCCATGTCCAGTTTTCGCGCTAAATCTCTTTTTAAGCCTTACTTTTTTAAAACAATTTGTTTTTTTATAGGTTTTTTTTCTATAACTAATTTTAGTTTCGCTGCCAATGCCGCGCTTAAAAATGGCAAGCTTATCGAAGAAACGAAGTGTTATGCCTGCCACGCGAAAAAATCAGGCTTTGGAAATGGCGACATGATTTATACCCGTGCCGATCATAAAGTGACTAGTTACAGCCGCCTCAAGACCATGGTTGCTACTTGTAATAGTGAGTTACGGCTCGATTTATTTCCTGAAGATGAGGCCGATGTTGTGCAATATTTAAATCAGCAGTTCTATCACTTTAAGAATAACTAATTAAGAATAACTAAGCTAGTGCCCAATACAAACGATCTACTTCATCTTAGCCAATATGTCTTGTGGCTTACCTTGGCAGTGACGATTTTACTGGGCGCACTCATGCAATGGTCGAGTTTCTGCACCATGGGCGCTGTTTCTGATGTGTTGGTCATGTCTGACTACACGCGCATGCGGCAATGGTCTTTGGCGATTGGCGTAGCGATTATTGGGGTTGCTATTTTGGCTTCGCAAGGCTATATCGACACCAGCAAATCGATTTACACCAGTAATCGTTTTCTTTATCTCTCGACGATTATTGGCAGCCTTTGTTTTGGTTTTGGCATGGTTCTTGCATCAGGTTGTGGCAGTAAAACCTTGGTACGTATTGGTGGCGGAAATTTAAAGTCAGTCGTGGTATTTTTTGTTTTAGGTTTAGTTTCTTATATGACCTTAAAAGGGTTCTTAGCAGTTTTGCGCGTCAATACGATTGATACGTTGTTTCTGCCATTGAGCACTACGCAAGATTTGCCTAGCATTCTTGCGACCCAAACCAATATTGCTAAAGCCCATTTGCAACTCATTTTGGGGTTACTCATCGGTGGCGCATTTATTCTCTTTGCGTTGCTGAAAAAATCGTTTTGGCAACGCGATAATTTATTAGCTGGTGGTGGAGTAGGCTTAGCAATTATTGCTATTTGGTGGGTTTCTGGCTATCTTGGCTTTATTGCCGAAGATCCCAAGACGCTTGAGGAAGTATTTTTAGTTACTAATTCTGGGCGGATGGAAAGCCTTTCCTTTGTAGCGCCATACGCTTACACCCTCGACTGGCTGATTTTATTTAGTGATACCTCGAAAGTCTTAACCCTTGGAATTGTGGCGGTTGGCGGCATGATTATTGGCGCCTTTTTAAGTGCCATTCTGACTAAAACATTTCGTTGGGAAACATTTCATGGTGTCGAAGATACTGGTAATCATTTGTTAGGTGCTGCCTTAATGGGTTTTGGCGGAGTTACCGCCCTGGGATGTACGATTGGTCAAGGTTTAAGTGGGATTTCTACCTTAGCACTAAGCGCATTTTTGGCTTTACCTGGATTTATTGGTGGGGCGTGTTTAGGGTTGTGGTATTTGCAGTGGCGTCTTGAACGTCAGCTAAATTAAAAGACAGGCGAGCTATGCACATTGATTGGGCTGCATTTACACCCATCCCAGCATTATTAGGCGGTATTATTTTGGGCCTGGCTGTGGCGCTTTATATTCATTTGCATGGTCGAATTTTAGGTGTCAGTGGAATTATTGGCGGTCTTACAAAACCGCAGGCAGGTGATTGGGCATGGCGGCTCAGTTTCACGTTGGGTTTATTGTCTAGCCCTTTGTGGGCCGGCTTATTTTTTGACTTGCAAGCCATTCAGATCATTGATGCAGGTTGGGGCGCATTAGTGATTGCCGGACTTTTGGTGGGTTTTGGGGCTAGTTATGGCTCGGGCTGCACAAGTGGCCATGGCATTTGTGGGCTTTCACGACTTTCCTTCCGATCACTAGTGGCTACCTTCACTTTTATGGGCGCGGGTTTCCTTACTGTTTTTTTGCTGCGCCATGTTTTTTAAGACGCCCTTTCGAGTTAATGATGAAACGTAGCCTTGCTCTGCTTAGTCAATTTGCCATTGGCGTTATTTTTGGATTAGGTCTCATTATTTCTGGGATGACCAATCCGCAGAAAATTTTGCAATTTCTCGACCTTGCTGGCAGTTGGGACCCCAGTCTAATTTTTGTCATGCTCGGCGGGATTTTAGTCAGTTTGGCCGCATTCTATCTTGCCCGTAAACGCACTGAAGCTTGGTTTGGTGGGCTCGTTCAGCTGCCAAAAAGTAGCCCTATCGACCGCCATTTAGTGATTGGCAGCCTGTTATTTGGCAGCGGCTGGGGGATTGCTGGATTTTGCCCAGGGCCGGCAATTGTTGCCTTAGGGTCTGGACAGGCAAAGGCCCTAGTTTTTACCTGCATGATGTTGGTCGGTATGCTAATTTATCAACAGTTGGGCAGCCAAATTAAAAACCGTCTACATTAATCACATTGAATGCTTTTTAAGAGGTTGAAATGAGTATTGGAATTGCTTGTCATAATGCATTATTTGGTACAGCTGGACAAATTACACCAGCTGATTTAGTGGAAATTGCCGCCCAAGGCTATAAAAGCGTAATTAATAACCGCCCAGATTATGAGGAGGGGCCAGAACAACCTCCCCATGATTCAATTCAGGCTGAAGCTTTAAAACTCGGCCTAAATTATGCTTTTTTACCCGTTATTAGTGGCGCTATCACGCTTGAGCAAGTAGAGGAAATGGCCCGCTTGTTAAAAACCATGCCAGAACCGATTTTGGCCTTTTGTCGTTCAGGCGCTCGCTCGACCAATCTATATCAGATGGCGGTACATCTCAATCAAGAGCGTAGTTAAACATGCCTCGCTTGTTAAATGCCGAGGAGCGTAACGCCATTGCCAGCGATTATCCTGCTTGGCAAATGCAGCAACAACGAGATGCAATGAGCCGGACCTTTTTATTTGCGAATTTTGAAGCCGCATTTCGCTTTATGCAAGGTTGCGCCGTGTATGCTGAACAAATTGATCATCATCCCGAGTGGCTGAATGTTTGGAATCGGGTTGATGTCGTACTCTCAACGCATAGTGCAGGCGGGTTAACGCTTCTTGATCTGCAATTGGCTAAATGGATGGATCATACCGCTAGTGCGATCGGCTTGCTGCCGCTGAAATCATAAAATGCGTACTTGGTTCATGAGGCGTAATTGTTCATTTACGCCACAACAGCTTAGCTATTTTTACCTTTCTTTGGCCGGCTTTTCATTATTGATAGGCACCTATTTTTTATTGCAAGGAGTCTGGATCATTATTTGTTTTACTTTGCTTGAATTAACGATCGTGGCAATTGCTTTACTCGTTTATGCGCGTCATGCGCTCGATTATGAAAAAATTTCAGTTGATGGCGATCAACTCATTTATGAAAAGAGTTGGGGCGGCCAAGTGAGCCGATGTCAATGGAACGCCCGCTGGGTGCAATTAATTCATCTGCATAATGATCCCAATCAATTGGCTTTGCGTTATGGTAATGAAAAAAAGCCGATTGGACTTTTTTTACGCAATGCCGATCGACCCCGTTTTGAGCGTGATTTAAGCCTACATCTGACTTAAATCGACTGAATTTAAAGGACTTTATGAGAATTGAAATACCTGAGAACAAGCGGTTTGTTCATGAGTCAACGATGGACATTCGCTGGGGCGATATGGACGCCTTTCAGCACGTGAATAACACCCTTTACTTTCGTTATATGGAGCAATCCCGCATCGACTGGATTGTGTCATTAGGCTTTACCAATATGGTTGATAAGGAAGCCTTGCTGATGGTGAATGGTTTCTGCAATTTTTATACACAGCTATCCTTTCCTGGCACATTGCTGGTGCAAACTTTTATTGGGCATATCGGGAAATCTAGCATTGATTTATATAACACCATTGCTTTGGCAAATGCACCAGAAAGGATTTGTGCTGCTGGTGGTGCCACGATGGTGTGGGTCGATTTGGCGACGAATAAATCCCGTCCTTGGCCCGAGCATATTTTAAAAATTTTACAATAACAATCTCCCCAGTGCGTGTCTAAATTATTGCCGGAGCAGATGATAGATTTTTCTCAATACGATGCCATTATTGATACGCGCTCTCCGGCTGAATTTGCTCTCGATCATATTCCTGGCGCGGTTAATTACCCAGTTTTAAATAATGACGAGCGCGCACGGATTGGCACAATTTATAAAAATGACTCCGCTTTTGCGGCGAAAAAAATTGGCGCAGCTTTGGTAGCGCGGAATATTGCAGCGCACTTAGAAAACCATTTTTTAGCCTTTCCCTATACTTGGCGCCCGCTTATTTACTGTTGGCGCGGCGGCGAAAGGAGTGGGGCATTTACCCTGATTCTGCAGCGCATTGGCTGGAAGGCCGAGCAGTTAGTTGGCGGATACCAGGCTTTCAGACGGCATGTCATTAGCGACCTCAATGAATTTGCTGGCCAGTTTTCTTTTGTCGTTATCTGTGGCATGACGGGAACCGGTAAAACCCGTCTATTGGCTGAATTACAGGAACGGCAGGCGCAAGTTCTTGATCTAGAGGGCTTAGCAATGCATCGTGGCTCAGTCTTAGGGCATCACCCGATAGCCGAGCAACCAAGTCAAAAAAGTTTTGAAACTGCGTTGTGGAATACCTTACGTTTATTCGACCCCACTAAGCCAGTTTATGTTGAATCGGAAAGTAAAAAAGTAGGGGGCTTGCATATCCCCGATCTCTTAATGGCGCGTATTCGGGATGGGAGTTGTATTGAAATCGAAGCCGCGATTGAATTACGTGTGCAATGGTTAATGGATCAATACCAGCATTTTTTAATTGATGTGCCGACTTTAGAGGCGAAGCTTATCAGTTTGACTGCGCGTTATGGCCGAGTCAGAATTGAGGAATGGTGCGCCGCTGCTCAGGCCGGTGAATTTACTTGGCTTGTATATGCCTTGTTAGTCCAGCATTATGATTCCGCCTATCAGCAGTCGATTGAGCGAAACTTTACGCATTACGGTTCTAAGCATCAGCTGCGTTTAGCAGCGCTGAACCCGGTCGCTTTTAGTGCCTTGGCTGATCAGTTACTGGCCTTAAAGCAAACTTAATTAAAGGCTTGAATGCCTGTTTGGGCACGACCTAAGATAAGCGCATGAATATCATGCGTACCTTCATAGGTGTTCACGACCTCTAAATTCAGTAAATGCCGAATCACGCCATACTCATCTGAAATGCCATTTCCGCCATGCATATCACGGGCCATGCGGGCAATATCCAACGCTTTGCCACATGAATTGCGTTTCATAATTGAGGTAATTTCAGGGGAGGCGAGATGTTCATCTTTCATGCGCCCTAAGCGTAGACAACCTTGTAGACCGAGACAAATTTCGGTTTGCATGTCGGCGAGCTTTTTTTGAATGAGCTGGTTAGCAGCCAAGGGGCGACCAAATTGCTCGCGGTCAAGCGTATATTGCCGGGCTGCATGCCAACAAAATTCTGCCGCCCCGAGAGCGCCCCAAGCAATACCGTAACGCGCTGAGTTTAAGCAGGTGAATGGACCTTTTAAGCCAGTCACGTGCGGCAATTCATTTTCGCTGGGGACAAATACTTTTTCCATTACGATTTCTCCCGTAATCGAAGCACGTAAACCCATCTTGCCTGTAATTTTTGGGGTGCTTAAACCGGGCATGCCTTTTTCCAAAATAAAGCCACGAATCTCACCGGCATCATTTTTAGCCCAGACAACAAAGACATCAGCAATGGGCGAATTCGAAATCCACATTTTGGCCCCCGATAACTCAAAGCCCCCTGGAACACTATGGGCCCGCGTAATCATGCCGCCAGCATCAGAACCAAAATTAGGCTCAGTAAGACCAAAACAACCAATGAGTTCGCCAGTAGCTAATTTAGGTAAATATTTTTGTTTTTGTTCTAAGCTGCCAAATTCATTGATAGGGACCATGACCAAAGAGGATTGCACGCTCATCATCGACCTGTAACCCGAATCAACCCGCTCGATTTCTCTGGCGATAAGGCCATAGGAAACATAATTTAAATTAGCGCCGCCAAATTCTTCGGGAATGGTGATGCCAAGCAAACCCAATTCGCCCATTTCTCGAAAAATACCGATATCGGCTTTCTCCTCGCGAAAGTCGGCCTGAATACGAGGGGCTAAGCGCCCTTGAGCATATTCAAAGGCGGCTTCGCGCACCATCCGCTCTTCGGTCGTGAGTTGCTGGTCTAGCAGCAGGGGGTCAGCCCAATTAAAAGGGGTTTTACTCATGTTATTTACTCACTTTTTAGGCTTTGAAATAGGGCTGGGCAAAACCAGCCAATTAGCACTATTCTATTCAATTAATTACTTTACGATCTAGCGCACTCCGCTATGGAAAAAAACCTGCCGCCGCGCCGTCATTATCGCTACTACGATTTAATCCTAGTGGCCTTTGTAGTTGTGCTGCTTTGCTCTAATTTTATTGGCGCAGGAAAGGCAGGAACGATTGATTTGCCCTATTTTGGCCCGGTTATTTTTGGTGCCGGGGTGCTCTTTTTTCCTATTGCCTATTTTTTTGGTGACGTCATGACCGAGGTGTATGGCTATGCCTATGATCGGCGTGCAGTTTGGGCGGGTTTTACCGCTTTAATTTTTGCTGCAATTATGGCGCAAGTCGTGATCGCCTTACCCATTGCCCCTGGCTCTTATATGGCAAATTATCAACAAGGCCTAGAAACTGTTTTTGGGAATTCATGGCGCATTGCATTGGCATCGATTTGTGCGTTTTGGTGCGGTAGTTTTGCTAATGCTTTTGTATTGGCAAAATTAAAAATTGCCACGGCAGGACGTTTTTTATGGCTGCGGGCAATTGGCTCAACTGCAGTCGGCGAATTAATCGATTCATCACTATTTTATTTGCTAGCCTTTTATGGCATATGGCCCCTGGCTGAATTGGTACAAATTGCCTTCGCGCAATATGTACTAAAAACTGGCTGGGAAGTTCTAGCAACCCCGCTCACGTATTGGGTAGTCAACTTCTTAAAACGCAAAGAACAAGAAGATCATTATGATATCCATACGAATTTCACCCCCTTTCGCATGCGCGTTGACCGCTAGGAGAAACTATGAAGCCCTTTATTGATCCCACCATATTACCCAGTGAAATTACCCCAAAAGCAATTTTCGAACAGCGCCGCGCATTAATTAAGGTTGCGGCAGCAGGAGGGTTTGGGGCTGGCCTCGCGCCTTGGTTTGCGCGTGAAGCATTTGCTCAAACGGCGCTCGCTGGTCCACCGGCAGGTGGCGTTAAATTAAAAACCATGCCTTCAAGCTATTCGACTACCGAAACACTATCGGCTTATAAAGATGTCACTACGTATAATAATTTTTATGAGTTTGGTACCGATAAAGCCCAACCGCACGAGACCGCTAAAAGCTTGGAAACTAGACCGTGGACAGTTGCTGTAGAGGGTCTAGTCAAAAAACCGCAGACGTTTGATATTGATGCTTTGCTGAAATTGGCGCCAATGGAAGAGCGCATTTATCGCATGCGCTGTGTTGAAGGCTGGTCGATGGTAATACCATGGGATGGCTATTCTTTGTCTAAATTGCTGAACCTAGTTGAGCCTACTAGCGCCGCCAAATATGTCGAATTTATTTCACTAGCGGACCGCAAGCAAATGCCCGGCGTTAATTCATCAGTATTAAATTGGCCTTATCGTGAGGGCTTGCGCTTAGATGAGGCGATGAACCCCTTGGCCTTACTTACTTTTGGTTTATATGGTGAGGCCCTACCAAAGCAAAATGGCGCCCCGGTACGTATGGTCATTCCTTGGAAGTATGGTTTTAAAAGTGCTAAGTCAATCGTTAAAATTCGTTTAACTGATCAGCAGCCATCAACCAGCTGGAATATGTCGGCCCCAAGTGAATATGGCTTTTATTCCAACGTGAACCCGAATGTTGATCATCCCCGCTGGAGCCAAGCTACCGAGCGACGAATCGGTGATGGCCGAGGTTTTTTTGCGCCTAAAATAAAAACTGAAATGTTTAATGGTTATGGCAATCAGGTTGCGAGCTTGTATGCAGGCATGGACCTTAAAAAATTCTATTAACCAAGCGGGTTTTTTAGCGGGGTTCAAATCCCTGGTTTTTTTGTCGGCGCTGCTTCCGCTAGCGCGACTTATTTATTTTGCTTACAGCGATCAATTGGGCGCTAACCCAATTGAGTTTATTACTCGCTCAACAGGAACTTGGACCCTCGTTTTATTTTGTCTTACTTTAGGTATGACACCGCTACGCTTAATTACCGGTTGGAGTGGTTGGATTCGCGTGCGTCGTATGCTTGGGCTATTCGTGTTTTTTTATGCCTGTTTGCATTTTTTAATTTGGCTTTGGCTAGACCAAGATTTCAACCTCGCAGCAATGATCAAGGATGTCATTAAACGCCCCTTTATCACTATGGGGTTTATTAGTTTTGTATTGCTTATTCCATTGGCACTCACGTCAAATCAGTGGTCGCAGCGTAAACTAGGGCGCCGCTGGGCTTTATTACACCGGCTGGTTTACGTGATTGCAGGCACGGCAATTTTGCATTATTGGTGGGATAAGGCGGGTAAAAATAACTTTTCAGTCGTCTCGATTTATCTGGGCGTTATTATCTTATTGCTAGCCTTACGCATACCGGTAATAAAAAATCAATTGAATCGAAGCCAAATTACCCAATCGAACACAACTTCTTAGGAATTTTTAAATGCCATTGAAGCTTATTCTCTGCAGATTAATACCATTGACTGCGCTCGTTTTCAGCTTGATCCTGAGCGTTACCAACGTTGTTGCACAGTCTAAAGATCTGACCTATCCCAATCGCCAAATTACCTTAATTATTCCTTTTCCACCTGCGGGGGCTACCGATTCGCTAGGACGAATGTTGTCACAGAAATTATCCCAACGTTTGGGTCAGTCGGTCATCGTCGATAACCATCCGGGAGCAGGTGGTTCAATTGGCTCAAATATCGTAGCACGCGCTGTTCCTGATGGTTATACCTTGCTCTTGTCTACGGGCAGTACACATTCGGTTGCCCCCAGCTTTACGAAAAAATTACCGTATGACACCCAAGCCGATTTCACACCAATTGGTGGGGTAGCAGTTGCACCTGGCTTGCTGACCATTACAAAGACCTTACCGGTTAAAAATCTCCAAGAATTTATTGAATATGCACGGGCTCACCCGAATGAGATTAATTATGCGACTAGCGGGAATGGCACAGTGATGCATTTAAACGCCGAGGCGCTGAAAGCCACAGCACGTTTTAATATGACGCACATTCCTTACAAGGGCTCTGCCTTAGCTACGCCAGATTTAATTTCTGGAAAAGTCCATTTACTTTTTGACACCACGATTGCCAGTTTGCCCTTAGTAACTGAAGGTAAATTAATGGCCTTAGGAGTCGCTGCTCCAAAGCGTTCACCTTTGCTGCCTAATGTGCCAACCATTGCCGAGGCCGGTAAAAATTATGGTTTAGGGCAATTTGAAACGTCGAATTGGTTCGGAGTTTATGGCCCAAAAAATTTACCGCTTGAGATTGTGACCAAACTAAACACCACGCTCAATGCCATTTTGCTTGAAAAAGATACCAAAGAGCGCTTAGCGCTTTTGGGTGCTGAACCGATACCTGGGACCCCTGAAAAATTTGCCACGATGGTTGCGCTTGATCGGGTGCGATGGACCAAAATTATTCAACAAAATCAAATTTCGCTAGACTAATTCATTACCGGGAATAACATGCAATTTAATTGGCACAACCCTTATCCCACTATACGTATGCCGGTAATGGGACGAAATGTGGTTTCGACCTCGCATCCCTATGCAGCCCAAGCTGGCTTAAAGATTTTGCACCAGGGTGGTAACGCCATCGACGCTGCGATTGCCGCCGCCGCCGCTTTGATGATTGTTGAGCCGGTTTCTAATGGCCTAGGAAGTGATTGTTTTGCGATCGTGTGGGATGGTCAGGAATTGCATGGCTTAAATGCTTCTGGGGTTGCCCCGCAGGCATGGAATCCCGCTTACTATGCAAAAAAATATGGCACCGAGGCAAATGGTATTGCTAAACGCCCGATGCGTGGCTGGGATACCGTCACGGTTCCTGGTGCTCTAGCTGGTTGGGAGGCTTTGCATACCCGGTTTGGTTCATTGCCATTAGCTGATTTATTACAGCCCGCCATTGAAATTGCCGAACGCGGTTACGCGATGCCGTTAATCGTGGCGCATAAATGGGCTGCCGCAATTCCAGATATACAAAACCAGCCCGGTTTTGCTGCTGCTTTTATGCCGCATGGTAGAGCACCACATGCAGGAGAGCGATTTACTTTTCCAAGCGCTGCGCGCTCCTTAAAATTATTAGCAAAAAATGGTATTCGGGCATTTTATGAAGGTGAAATTGCCGAAGCGATTGTGGCGTACGCGAAGGCGACTGATGGTGCCATGACTTTAGCCGACTTAAGTGCATATCGCCCCGATTGGGTAGGTACGATACAGCAGAGTCTACGGGCAGCCGATGGTAAACAATACGACTTACATGAAATTCCCCCAAATGGTCAGGGTATTGGCGCATTAATTGCTCTGGGGATCTTGCAACATTTTGATTTAGCAAGTTTACCAGTGGATGGGATTGAAAGTCAGCATTTACAGATTGAGGCAATGAAGTTAGCTTTTGCTGATGTCTATCAATATCTTGCTGATCCCCGTTCAATGGCAGTAACACCAGAACAAATGCTCAACCCGAGTTATTTAGCTGAGCGAGCTAAGCTGATTAATCCTAAAAAGTCGACCCATTTTAAATATGGCTTACCCGCATCGGGTGGCACAGTGTATTTAACAACCGCTGATGCGCAGGGACGCATGGTTTCTTTTATTCAAAGCAATTACATGGGCTTTGGTTCGGGAGTAGTCGTTCCGGAGTGGGGCGTTAGTCTGCAGAATCGGGGTTATGGTTTTTCGCTTGATCCGCAATCTGCCAATGTGGTTGCCGGGGGTAAACGGCCATTTCACACCATCATTCCTGCTTTCCTTACCCGCAATGATGGCGGCAAGGTTTTCCCGCAAATGAGTTTTGGGGTCATGGGGGGCGATATGCAACCCCAAGGTCATTTACAAACTTTAGTGCGCATGATGACATATCAGCAGCAGCCACAGGCCGCCTGTGACGCACCGCGTTGGAAGGTGAACCGCGATTTCACCTTAGATGTTGAGTCGAACATGAACCCCGCCACGGTAGCTGGCCTCATTGCCATGGGTCACACCCTGAAAAAGATTGAAGATCCCTATATGGACTTTGGTTCAGGACAGTTCATTTGGCGCTTAAGTGATGATCTGGAAGATGGCTATATTGCCGCTAGCGATAGTCGGCGCGATGGCTTGGCAGCTGCGTATTAAGGCTGTGAAACAGTTGAAATAGCACAATCAGGCGCCAACACCGTTAAAATAGGCGGTTTGCTATAAAACATTCCTATTTAGAAGGTTATCGTGCTGTCAGCATCTAATATTACTATGCAGTTTGGGGCTAAGCCCTTGTTTGAAAATATCTCAGTTAAATTTGGTGGCGGTAACCGCTATGGCTTAATTGGCGCTAACGGTTGTGGCAAATCCACCTTCATGAAAATCTTGGGCGGCGATCTCGAGCCTACGAGCGGTAATGTCAGCCTAGACCCTAATATTCGTTTGGGCAAGTTACGCCAAGATCAATTTGCTTTTGAGGATGTGCGCGTGCTTGACGTCGTGATGATGGGGCATGAAGAAATGTGGCAGGCAGCAGCTGAACGGGATGCGATTTACGCTAACCCTGATGCAAGTGATGAAGACTATATGCACGCTGCTGAGCTTGAAGCGAAGTATGCTGAATATGGCGGCTACACTGCAGAAGCGAAAGCTGGTGAGTTATTGCTCGGCATTGGCATTCCCATTGAGCAACACGATGGCCCGATGAGCAATATTGCGCCTGGCTGGAAATTACGCGTCTTGTTAGCGCAAGCACTTTTTTCTGATCCCGATGTGCTTCTCCTCGATGAGCCGACGAATAATTTAGATATTCACTCGATTCATTGGCTTGAAGAGGTGTTAAATAATTTCAATAGCACCATCATCATTATTTCCCATGATCGCCATTTTTTAAATGAAGTATGTACACATATGGCTGATATGGATTTTGGCACGCTCAAAGTGTATCCCGGTAATTATGATTCTTACATGTTAGCTTCGGTGCAGGCGCGGGCCCAGCAAATGGCGTCGAATGTTAAGGCCAAAGAAAAGATTGCAGAACTACAAGCTTTCGTCAGTCGCTTCTCAGCGAACGCCTCTAAGGCTCGCCAAGCAACTTCGCGACAGCGGCAGCTAGAAAAGATCGAGATAACTGAAATTAAACCCTCTTCACGACAAAATCCGTTCATTCGTTTTGACTCGGAAAAGAAATTGCATAACATGGCAGTCGAGTGCAATGGGCTCACTAAAGATTTTGATCGGACTATTTTTAAGAACTTTAAATTAGGTGTCCGTGCTGGCGAGAAAATTGCGATTATTGGTCAAAATGGCGCTGGTAAAACAACCTTACTAAAAACAATTTTAAGTAAACGCTTTAACGGTCTACAGGCCGATAAAGGTGATGTGAAATGGGCAGAAAATGCGAATGTTGGCGTGATGCCGCAAGATACTAGTGAGTTATTTCCTGAAGAAACAACCTTGATGGAGTGGATGAGTAGCTATCGCAATACCGGGGATGATGATCAGGTGGTGCGTGGCACCTTAGGTCGCTTGTTATTTTCTGGTGACGATATTGGGAAGTCGGTCAAGGTCTTATCCGGCGGCGAGAAGGGGCGGATGATTTGGGGACAACTTATGCTCCAAAAGCACAATGTGCTGGCGATGGATGAGCCCACCAACCACATGGATATGGAATCGATTGAAAGCCTACAAATTGCCCTCGAAAAATATGAAGGCACGTTAATCTTTGTTTCGCACGATCGTGAGTTTGTTTCAGCCCTAGCCAATCGTATTTTGGAGGTTAAAATGGATGGATCTGTGGTTGATTATTCTGGTACTTACGAGGAATATTTACGCAGCCAAGCTATTACGGGTTAGTTAATGATTTATTTAAATATCAACAAGGAGATGTAATGCAATTGACAAAGAAACTGGTTATTACTGTCTCAGTATTAACGAGCATTTGTTTCATCGCTCCAGCCTCACAGGCAGCTGAGTTTCCTGGCGATCGGCCGATCACCTTAATTGTTCCTTTTGCTGCTGGTGGTCCTACCGATAAAGTGGCACGTGAGCTTGCCTTAGTTATGGGCAAGCAATTAAAGGGGCAAATTATTGTTGAAAATACCCCGGGCGCTGGCGGAACCATTGCGGCAAAGAAAGTCGTGCTGGCTCCAAAAGATGGTCATACTTTATTAATCCATCATATTGGCATGTCGACCGCTCCCGCTTTGTATAAAAATCTTGGCTTCGATCCAATGAATGATTATGAATATATTGGCCAGGTTGCCGATGTGCCGATGATGCTCATTGCCAACAAAGATTTGCCCCCTAAAAACTTCAAAGATTTAGTGCCTTATATGAAGGCGAATACTAGCAAGATTGCCTACGCTAATGCAGGTATTGGCTCGGCTAGTCATTTATGCGGTTTGCTCTTAATGAGTCGTATTCAGATAGACTTAACAACCGTACCTTACAAGGGCACAGCACCTGCTTTAACCGACATTATGGGTAATCAGGTCCAGCTCATGTGTGATCAAACCACGAACATCGGTACTCAAGTTACCGCAGGCGCTGTTAAGGCTTATGGTACGACTACTTTGCAACGTATTAAAGCCTATGACAAGGTGCCAACCTTGAACGAAGAGGGTTTGAAAAACTTTGAAGTTAAAGTATGGCACGGTGTTTATGCGCCAAAGGGAACGCCTAAGGCCGATACGGATAAATTAGCCGCCGCCCTGAAGGCCGCAATTCAAGATCCAGGTTACAAAAGTAAGATGGCTGAAATGGGTGTTGAAATTCCGAGTCAAGCCAATGCGAGCCCAGAGGGATTAAAAAATCACCTGAAAGCACAAATTGATTTATGGACGCCAATTATTAAAGCAGCTGGAGTCTACGCAGACTAATTAAAGTTCTTCATTCTTAGTCTGGAAGCGCATTGCAGTACCTTCGAATTGAATGCGTTCCCAGACTATTTTTTTTTCTGCTGGCGATAAAAAAACCCAGTTACAGACTTCCTGTGCAGTTCTGCCACAACCCATACAAATTTCATCAAATAGGGTCGAGCAGACCCCAATGCAGGGGGAATCTGAATCTGCATCACCAATTAATAATGAATTTGCACCATCGCTCATAGGTATACTTTAGCCGATATTTACATTTCTATTTTGACGTAGGGGTGAATGCTCTTGAAGCTCATCTATATATTCGGCGATACCTTCCCGCTCGCGCTCTAAAAATCGATCGACTGCACTTAAAAAACGTTCGTCAGCCAACCAATGTGCTGATTGTAAGGTAGTGGGCAGAAACCCACGGGCCATTTTGTGCTGGCCTTGCGCGCCACCTTCGAATAATTGAATTTTCTCCGCGATACAAAATTCAATGGCCTGGTAATAGGCAGTTTCAAAATGTAAACAAGGTAGGTGTTCAAGACATCCCCAATAACGACCATAGGCAGTTGAAATGGGCGCTTTGCGATCTATGACCAATAAAGAAGCAGCAATAGCCTGCTCATCTCGTTTAGCAAAAATTAAATGGAGATTTTCAGGCATCCGCTCTGCCCATTGCATAAAAAAATCTTGATTGAGGTAGGGCGTAGAGTGATGTTCAAAATAGGTGTTGGCATAACAATGATAAAAGAATTGCCAATCCTCCTGAGTCGCTGCCGACCCCGCAAGATGCTTAAACGTAATACCGGCTTGCTCAACGATGCGTCGTTCACGGCGAATATTCTTGCGCTTCTTCATGTTAAGACTATTTAAAAAGCCCTCGAAATCGATAAAAGATTGGTTATGCCAATGAAACTGCACTGCATTCCGGAGTAAAAAGCCATCCGCTACTAAGACCGACAAACTTTCCTCGAGGGGAAATAAAACATGCGCAGAGGATAAATGGTTTTGTTTAACGAATTGTTTAAGGCCGTGAACAAGTGCAGTGCGCATGTCCGCCGAGTGCGCCAGAATTCGACCGCCTTGCACTGGCGTAAAAGGAATCGCACATAATGCCTTGGGATAGTATTGCAAGCCATTTTGGTTATAGGCTTCAGCCCAAGCCCAGTCGAAGACGTATTCGCCGTAAGAATGGCGTTTGAGATAAAGTGGTATTGCCCCGCATATTTCAGTATTGCCTGTCTCACGCAAAATGAGATGTGCCGGTTGCCAGCCTGTTTCATGACCAACGCAACTAGTCTCTTCAAGCGTAGCTAGAAATTCGTAGCGTAAGAAAGGGCCAGAATCGGGCTCTAATAAGGAATTCCACGTAGCGGCTTTGATTTCGGCAAGGCTATGCACTACTTCGATTGAGAAAGACATTAGACTTTATTAGTTATAGAAGCACTTTTAACGTCTTACCAAACATGAGGATTGGCATTGAGCCAAGCATCGGTGAGATAGGGCGCCTGTTTAGCAAAGATGAGGGTAGTATTTTCTGTTAACAGAGAGCCGGCTTCAATCGATAATAAGCTGGTTGCAAATGATTCGACTTGGCCATTATCATTTCTGCGCATGATGAGATTGGGCGTTACTTCAGAGGGATGTTTTAAACTTGCCGCTGCCAATAGATCGGCTACGGCTTTTAAAGTATTGCGATGAAATGCAGCTACTCGCTGACCTTTATCTAAGGGATCAAGGGCTTTTTGACGTTGCAGATTTTGGGTTGCAACACCAGTGGGGCAACGATCAGTGTTACAAATACGTGATTGAATACAGCCAATAGCAAACATAAATCCTCGGGCTGAGTTGCACCAATCTGCTCCTATCGCACAGGTCCGCAGGACGTCAAAGGCAGAGATAATTTTCCCCGCCGCGCCGAGCCGGATTTGACTGCGTAAGTTGACGCCCACCAGCGTGCTATGAATTAAGCGTAAAGCATCGCGCATCGGCATGCCCACATGATCAATAAATTCTACCGGCGCTGCACCTGTACCACCTTCACTGCCATCCACCACAATAAAGTCTGGGGTAATGCCGGTTTCGAGCATCGCCTTCACGATAGCAAACCAATTTTCTGGCTGACCAATACAAAGTTTGAAGCCTATAGGTTTACCGTTGGTGCTAAGGCGCAATTGCGCAAGAAAATGCATAAATTCGATTGGCGTATGAAAGGCAGTATGGCGATGCGGTGAAACACAGTCTTTGCCTAGAGGAATATCACGCGTTTTCGCAATTTCTGGAGTAATTTTTGCCGCTGGCAGAACGCCGCCATGCCCTGGTTTTGCGCCTTGTGATAATTTGATCTCAATCATTTTAATTTGCGGATCGTTAGCGACCTCGGTAAATTTCGCTAAGTCAAAGTGTCCGCTTGCGGTACGGCAACCAAAATAGCCTGAGCCAATTTCCCAAATCAGATCACCACCGTATTTACGGTGATAGGGAGAAACCGATCCCTCACCAGTATCTTGAGCAAAGCCACCTAGCTTCGCCCCCTTATTCAGTGCTAAGATCGCATTTGCAGAAAGGGAGCCAAAGCTCATTGCAGAAATATTGAAAATTGAAATAGCATAAGGTTGAGTGCACGCATTGCCCCCGACTTCAACATGGAGGCTTTTAATGGGTACCTTAGGCGATGGCGCATTGGCATACGCAAGCCATTCATAACCAGGTGCATAGACATTTTCGAGCGTACCAAATGCGCGTTGATCAGATAAATTTTTCGCCCGCTGGTAAACAATTGCGCGTTGATTGCGTGAAAAGGGTACCTTATCGGTATCTGATTCGATTAGGTATTGGCGAATTTCAGGGCGAATGGCTTCCATCCAAAAACGAATTAAACCTGCCACAGGATAATTTTTTAAAACCGCATGCTTAGTCTGCAATAGATTAAAGAGACCAATCAGCGATAGGGTAGCAAAAAGAATGAAGCCAAACCAAGCAATAATCGGTTTTGGTTCGGATAAAATCAGGTACGCAAGAAAAATGGATAGCACAATACACAAATGCCAAACCAGGTGACGGTGAAAAAAAGTTGATAATTTCATCCTCCTATTCTAGTGAATATTGGCAGGATCGTTTTATTTGGTTAGACTAAGATGTACCAGTATGATGTAATTTACGCTGTTCTAGCTTGTCAATGGAAATTTCTACCTCTACTCTTTAGGGTTGTCATAAAAATGAAATACATGCTTTTATTCTGCTTTACCTTAATAAGTGCCACTATTTTGACGGCTTGTGGCGGCAGCCGGATTGGTAGCACCGATAAAATGCCTGAGTCAGGATTTTTGCCGAATTACAAGCTTTTACAGCCTGTTCAGGATATGCCCCAAGATGTACAACTGTGGCGCTATCGCAAGGCGGGCTTGTCGCCAAGTCAATATACCGAAGTTATTGTTGACCCAATTTATCTGAATCAAACCGAATATTCTGGTCAAATTACGCCGCAAATGGTGACTGAAACCAAAGTGATTTTAGATCAAACTATTCGTGCAGCAATTGTGAATAAGGGCTTAAAAATCGTTACTCAACCAGGTCCCAAAGTGGTGCGGGTTTCCCTAGCTATTACTGGAGCAGAGTTAACAAATGACAATTTAAAAGTATGGAATTTCACGCCGATTGGCTTAGCCACTAATGCGGCTGCTTATGCCGGAGGATTGAATTCAAAAACGCCAGCTTTAGTGGTAGAAAATAAAATTACTGATAGCCAATCAAATGATTTTATTGGCGGCGGTGTTGTTACCGTTCAGGGCGAATCATTTCGTTTGGAATCTAGTTCGTTAAAAGCGTTTCAAGATATGGCTAAACGTATTGTGACTTTAGCTTTAGAAGCTCCAGGTAAATAAGCCGTACTTTTAAGCTTGGCTTTGTTTAATACTGCAGACGTATTCCATCATTTTCAATTTGGATTTGTTTGGGGGTATTGCCAAGTAGAGGTGAACTAGTTTCAAAGCGATAAATGATTTGTTGCTCTAAAAGGGCTGGCACTATTTTTTTGAGTAAGGTGCTTATTTGTTGCGAGGTGTCGGTATCACTATCAACCGTAAATAATGCAAGCTGAGGCTGTGCAAGTCGCACTATGCGATCGCTAGCTTTATATTGCAAGCCAGAATTTAAGGCAATTTTCCCGGCATAGGTTTTCTTTCCCAGGGCTGGTCCGTTAACGACATAATGTGCCTTCAATTCAACCCGCTGTTCATTTGCGAGTAAAGCGATCTCTGGGTCTGTGAAGATTATTTGGGCAATTAGGGCATTTTTGCTGAGTGGAAAAGCGCCCCAAAGAAATAGCTCAAGCCATTGTTTGGTGATAAAAAAATCAGTTTGCGCTAATGTATTTTTGATTAAAGGAAAAAGGCAGAGGGCTAGCATCCATCTGCGTTTATTCATGCCGCTGGCTTTCAGTTTCATGCTTATGGCGTGAGATCGGGCAGATGAAAATCAATACCCGTGCGGTCTTTTAAGTCTTGGTAAGAAATGGGCGGAGTCATGGTGGCGTTATTCGTATTTTCTACCCAGTAAGCCCAGGCTTTTTTACGGCTAGGGTCATAAACTAATTTATAAAGATGACTGGGAATGGTGACTTGGCTAGCGCCAATTCGACCAATATTGCCAGTTGACCCGGTGAACACATATATATCTCCGCTAGCCCGCAGCGCGTAATGCCGGGTTGCCTGCTCAACTTGTTTAGCCCAAATACCCCGATTATTTTCGCGTGCTTGGGGCATCATGTTGGCGAGAGAAAAAGATTGCGCCATCGCTTGCTCATTGTGCATATCAGCAGCCGGGGCATTATGGCCTCGGTCGTAACCACTATCCCGATAGTCAGCAATTAAGGCGCGTTCTTGGCGCGGCAAGCGCGCTTCCTCATAAAAGCGATTACTTCTTTTTTGGCGCTCGCCAATTAAGCGATTACGATTTAGTTTTTCAACTACATAAATGGGTTTTTTATGTTCAGGCGAATAATAGACTGCGAAGCCTTCAAAACAGAGGTCGCGACCCATTTGCGTAGTGGCGGGTAGCTGTTGCGTCGGGAAGTAGTCCAGGCATGCATTGAATAGCGCAAATGCACTATTTGGCAGGGCGATGATGACGATGACAAGAAGGCGGTACAGTATTGACATATTGCGCATTAGTTTAGGACACAATGCGCTGCATGGATTGGAATATGAGTGATATGAACCCTGCAGCCTTAGAAAAGGTGCTGACATTTCGAATGCCTTATGGGAAGCATCAAGGCCGCATTCTTGCCGAATTACCAGGTAATTATTTGGCCTGGTTTGCCCGTCAAGGCTTTCCTAAGGGCGAATTAGGGCAGTTATTGGAGCTGATGTATACGCTCGATCACAATAACTTACGCAGCCTATTGCGCCCCCTCAAGAAGGGTAATGGTAATCTAGCTGAATTCTAGTAATTGAAGGGAAAAGTGATGCCGGTGAAATACGCAACAATTTTAGTTAGCACCCATGGCAAGGTAGGTTTAATCACCCTCAATCGGCCTCAGGCGCTCAATGCCTTAAGCCCTGAATTAACTCGCGAGTTGGGAGTTGCTTTAGATGACTTTGAAGGCGATGAAACGATTGCCGCAGTTGTCATTACTGGGAGTGAAAAGGCCTTTGCTGCAGGAGCAGATATTAAGGTAATGAAAGATTGGTCTTATATGGACGTCTATAAGGCCAATTTTGTTTCAGCAACTTGGGAGCGCTTAGCGCGTTTTCGTAAGCCCACGATTGCTGCTGTAGCTGGGTATGCCCTAGGTGGTGGCTGCGAGTTAGCGATGATGTGCGATTTTATTATTGCCGCTGATACTGCGAAATTTGGCCAACCTGAAATTACGATCGGCACTATTCCAGGGGCCGGTGGATCGCAGCGCTTAACCCGGTTTGTGGGGAAGTCGAAAGCAATGGAAATGGTCCTAACGGGCCGGATGATGGATGCAGCCGAAGCAGAGCGTAGCGGCTTAGTGAGTCGAGTCGTACCCGCTGATCAATTAATTAGCGATGCCTTGGCAACAGCTGCAAAAATTGCCAACATGTCTTTACCAATTGCAATGATGGCAAAAGAAGCGGTGAACATGGCGTATGAGGTCCCTTTGGCTGAGGGTATTCATTTTGAGCGGCGCTTATTTCATTCAACCTTTGCTACTGAAGATCAAAAAGAGGGGATGGCAGCATTTACTGAAAAGCGTCCCCCCATATTTAAAGATAAGTAAGTAAAAACTATCATTGATGTAGAAAGTAGAATACTTTGTTCAAGAGCCTGATTCATTTTTTGCGTGGGGGCCAATCAAGGCTCGGTTTTCAACGCAATGATGGTGGCCGATTAGCTTCTGGGTACAAAGGCGAGACGGGCGATTGCGTCATTAGATCGATTGCCATTGCTGCAGAATTGCCTTATACCCAAGTTTATGAAGCTTTACGAGCAGCAAATTTAGCTTATGCTGATGGCAAACACGATCGCCTAGCTAGGCAATTAAATCAGCGCGGTTCATCACCACGCAATGGTAATCACCGTAACGTATTTCACAATTATATTTTGGCGCAAGGTTTTCAATGGGTGCCGACGATGAAAATAGGCGGCGGCTGTCAGACACATCTCCGACTTAATGAAATTCCACCTGGCCGGGTCATTGTGAAAGTATCAAAACACTTAACTGCTGTCATCGATGGGGTAATTCATGATACGCACGATCCATCACGGCGAGGGATGCGTTGTGTTTATGGCTATTACTTAAAGACCTAATTGATTTCTAGAGTACTTAAATTCCAGAGCCCCAGCGGTATTGCCAAAGTACATTGATGACATTGAAATTACTTCCTACTTTTGCATATACCCCTTGACTAGCGGCAATACGTATTGAATTATTTTGGTTAACAGGAAGCGCTAGGGTAGCGCCAACACGCCAATTTTGCAGATAATTATTATTTGACCTGCCGTCAATCGTAGTCTGTCCGCCGGTATAGTAATTTGCATCGGCAGCGATCCAAGCACCAGTTTTAAATGTATAAACCACATGGCCTTCGCTCGAGTAAATTGGGCTTTGGCTTAAGGTATTCCCGCCATAAAAGTTTTTATTTTCAGAGAAATAAGTGACTGACCCTGTGAGTTCTATTTGCCATGGACCAAAAGCCTGTGAAGCGCCAACACCAGGTTTAACATACCAGCGATTTGCGCCAATGTTCAATAATTTAGTGCTGTCATAGCTTCCCCAGGGAATAGAGGTCGCAATACTTGCGCCAATAATCAGATCTTGTTGATAGTTTTTAAAGTCGGCAATGGAAAGCGCGGGAGCGCCATAGAGATTAACGGACAGGGTCAAGAGCGGATCAATTAAGCCATCCGATACGCCACTGATCGATTGTCCGCGCGTGTTATACGATCCATAAAGTTGTCCATAGGGTAAAGCAATAGTCATTTTTGCCGACTGACCATTGATATCTACAATCCGCGTGAGCGCGAGGATTTCAGAAGAGAGTTGTAAATTAGGGCTACTTACTTGACTATAAGCTAAGCCAAGAAAATTAATATTGACAGGGGAATTGTTATAAAAGCGCGGGTCAATTTCTTGTGCTTGTAAATTGCTTGCCATAGAAAAGATTAGCCATAAGCTAGCAATTTTTAGTAATAATATAAATCTTTTCATGCGCCATTTTAGCCCTCAAAATACGGAGGATTGTTGGCAATTCTTTCTGTAGCGCATACAATACCTGCAAGTATCTTAATTAGGAGGTCTGGTACCAGACCAGACAATTACATTATTAAATCATTCCTTTTTTTAGTGTTTCTTGCCGGGGTTTATTCTGCTGGCGTTTTTGCCGCAGATAAGCCCTGCAAACCCCGGTTACATCAAATTACTGGTGCTCCCATGCCTTGCCCAGATACGAGCACTAGCCCGATGAAAGCCAGTGCGGGGGACGCCGATAACCCAGTGATTAAGTCGCCTGCAAGCACGCCAACTTCGAGCCAGCCCGAGATTAATCAAGCGCTAGCAAAACCTGCGCAGCAAACAGCGCCCCCTTGCAAGCTTAAGCCACACTCGGTAACTGGCATACTGATGCCTTGTCCAAATTAATAGCCCTATTTTGCGGGAACTAAACCATGACATTAATTGAAGTTATTCAGGGCGTCAGCGATGTGATGGATGGCTTGGGCGTGGCAGTAGTAGCTTTAGGTGTCTTATGGGGCTTGTATGTGTTTATTAAAGACCTCCCAAAGATGCCTATCGATGATGCTTATAAATTATTTCGTAATCAAATCATTCGGGCCTTATTGTTAGGTCTTGAGATATTGGTTGCGGGAGATATTATTCGTACCGTGGCGGTTAGCCCAACCTTAATGAGTGTTGCCGTATTAGGCGCTATTGTGGTAATTCGTTGTTTCTTGAGCTGGTCTTTGGCTTTGGAAATGAATGGCCGCTGGCCTTGGCAGTCACCCAAATAAGCAAAAATTATTGGGGTATCAATAGATTAGTTTAGATGGGAATCTTTTCCCCCAGCTAATATCTTTGCTCATCCTAAAAGGCAAAAAAATTAATGTCTTTTTTTGAGATTTAATTTGTGGGTAAACAAAAATCAACAAAGTAGGGTAAATTTCGAATTATTGAAATTGCTGGCGCCTAAAAAGACTTCTTACTATGCTGCTTTGGTTTGTCATCATTTATTGGATTATTTCCATTGGCATCGGCTTATGGGCAGCCTTACGCGTCAAGAATACGGCTGACTTTGCGGCTGCCGGGCATAGCCTGCCGCTACCAATTGTGACCGCAACTGTTTTTGCTACTTGGTTTGGTTCGGAAACGGTTTTGGGCATTCCTGCAACATTTTTAAAGGATGGGCTTGGGGGGATTGTGTCTGACCCCTTTGGTTCTTCCTTATGCTTGATATTGGTGGGCTTATTTTTTGCCAAGCATTTATATAACCGTAAGATGCTGACGATTGGTGATTTCTTTCGCGAAAAATATGGTCGTGCAGTAGAGGTTCTGGTCACCTTATGTATTGTGGCTTCCTATTTAGGCTGGGTTGCTGCGCAAATCAAAGCACTTGGTTTAGTCTTTAATGTCGTTTCTGAAGGTGGGGTAAGCCAAACTACTGGCATGTTAATTGGCGCTAGCAGTGTCTTAATTTATACCCTGTTTGGTGGCATGTGGTCTGTAGCGATTACCGATTTCATTCAAATGATTGTGATTGTGATTGGTATGCTGTATATCGGCGGGGAAATGGCAATCGAAACCGGTGGCATTGGCGTAGTGATTGCGCATGCAGCAGCAGCAGGGAAGCTCAATTTTTGGCCCGAGATGAATTTGGCCGCCATTCTTGGTTTTATGGCGGCATTATTTACGATGATGTTAGGATCTATTCCCCAGCAGGACGTCTTCCAGCGCATTACCTCTTCCAAAAATTCAACGATTGCTGTGCAAGCAGCTATTTTAGGTGGTGTACTCTATTTTATTTTCGCCTTTATTCCGCTCTTCTTGGCCTATTCAGCTAGCCTTATAGATCCCGATCTCATCACAAAATACTTAGACACCGATCCCCAGTTAATTTTGCCAAAACTGATTTTGAATCATGCACCATTGTTTGCCCAAATTATGTTTTTTGGCGCTTTACTATCGGCTATTAAAAGTTGCGCCAGTGCTACGCTTTTGGCACCATCAGTTACATTTGCTGAAAATATTGTGCGTGGATTTTATCGTCAGCTAACAGATCAGCAGCTCTTAAAAATCATGCGCGTTACCGTTCTTTGCTTTACTGTCATCGTCACCATATTCGCGATTAATTCTGAGCTATCTATTTTTAAGATGGTTGAAAGTGCCTATAAGATTACTTTAGTCTCCGCTTTTGTGCCTTTAGCATTTGGGGTGTATTGGTCGCGCGCTAATGCATTAGGCGGATTATTGGCAGTGGCTTGTGGCTTAACAGTTTGGATTAGCTGCGAGATCTTTGCGCCGCTAGCGATTTTGCCGCCGCAGTTAGCAGGTTTAATTGCCAGCATTACTGGCATGCTTATTGGCGGCATATTGCCTAGCTCGCTTGTAGAGCGCTTCGCAATGAGTCGCGCTGGTAAGCTCGGCCAAGATACGCCTGTAGTGTCGTAAATGCCGGATGAACTACTATCAGCAAAAGCGTAGCGCTCCCATAAAGATAATAATTATTCGGTAAGTAGTCTATTAGTAGTATATTAATTACGTTGTCGGCTGAGATTTTATTCTAGGGTGGAACACATGTTAAAAACTCTTTCAGAGCAGCAGGTAAAGCAATATAAGGAACAAGGTTACCTTAGTAAGATAAAGGTTTTGAGTGCCGAGCAGACCCACGAAATTCGCCAAAAACTTGAGGCTTTCGAAGCCCAACAAGGCAAACCCTTAAATGGTTCCCAACGTCATAAAACACATTTACTGTTTACTTGGCTTAATGAGTTGGTGCGCAATAGCAAAATTCTTGATGCAATAGAGGATTTATATGGTGAAAATATCCTGTGTTGGACCACGAACTTTTTTATTAAAGAGGCGAATGACCCTGGATTCGTCTCATGGCATCAAGATTCGACCTATTGGGGCCTATCTTCACCTGACGTGATTACAGCATGGATCGCTTTATCGCCAAGTAATCATACTAATGGGGCGATGGCGATTATTCCTGGCACCCATATGCTTGAACAACTTCCACATCGAGACTCTTTTGCGAAAAATAATCTGCTCACCCGTGGCCAAGAAATTGCGATGGCGGTAAACGAGGCTGAGGCAGTTACTTTAGAGTTAGAACCCGGTGAAATGTCATTACATCATGTGCGGATTATTCATGGCTCCCCGCCGAATTCTTCTGCTGATCGGCGCATTGGATTTGCCATTCGCTATATTCCCACTTTTGTTAAGCAAATTGAAGGTGATGACTCGGCGACTTTAGTCCGCGGTACTGATGCGTACAAAACATTTGCTCACGAGCCCAGACCTACGCAGGATTTAGACCCCGAATTTGTTGCCTTACATCACAGCATTACTGAGAAAAGTGCCAAGATTTTATACAAAGACACTAAGATTGATAGTTATGACGCTTCGATGGCCAACCCTAAACAACGGGCTTGAATATGTGCGGAGCTGGCGAGGTAGGTAGTAGTGTTTAAATTTTAGGATTTGCTGAGCGATCCCATAAGTTGGGTACTTGTGCTGATGAATAGCCAGAAACAAACCGTTTCTTTTCGCCAGTTTCGTGATGATAGGTATGCCGATTAACTGCGCCAATATTGGCTCCATAGACGTGGATGCTAATTGCATTTTCGGTTGAGGAGGCATTGCGCACAATATGGATATCCCCAATATCTGGACTAACAGCCTCAACTTCGCCTTTGTTAAGGATGGACTCTGAACCATCTTGCACTAACTTGCCATTACTATCGTGGGTAAATCGCTGACTAATTTCAGCGCCCCTCAACATACCAATCAGACCCCAAACGCAGTGATCATGGATTGGTGTCTTATGATCTGGCCCCCAAACAAAGCTGACTACTGAAAAGCGCTCTAAAGGGTCTGTATGCAATAAAAACTGTTGATAGTATTCTTGATGATGAATGGTGCAGAAGGTGGGTAGCCAAGAGTCATCTGCAATCAGCTGTTTAAGTAAGGCGCTACCTTTATTGACTAATGTAGGCTCATCCTGCGTTTCATTGACTAAATGAGTCATTGAAATGACAAAATCCCTCAAGGGGCTAATTGGATGGGCAGTTGCCGACATTAGTTTTCTCCTGACATAAATCTTCATCAAAGATAGCAAAATATTAGCTTATTGGCGTGCACAGCACCTCAATATTAGGGTATCCCCGCACTTATATTCGCGTAATATAATTAATATTCAAGTAATATATCAGAAACATATTTGAGGATTTGAATAGTTCTCTTATTTATCTTTAGCTTAGGAGGTTAAACAATGAGCTCAGCAGCAAAACCCATGTTCATGAATGAGCGCCAACGGAAGTTTCGCGCAGCGTATATTGGCGCTGTTAGCCCGTTTTATAACGGTATCGCGCATATTGGAGTGATGTATTTAGCGGGTTTTGTAGCAATTTATTATTGCGCTTCTCAATTAGTCAACCCAGGCTGGGCTTGGCTAACAGTCATTCCAGTTGCTATTGCAGGTAATTTTGTAGAGTGGGGCATGCATTTTTTTGTGATGCACCGTTTAATTGATAAGTTTGCATTGCGCGCTATTTATGACCGTCATACTCGCCAGCATCATCAATACTTTACTGACAATGATTACACCATTGATACCGTCCAAGAGTTTCGCATTGTGTTTTTCCCATGGCGCGTATTAATTGTCTTGGGTGTTTTCGGCACACTTTTCGGTTACATTGCAGCACAAATTTTTAATCCCAATGTGGGCTATATTCTTTATATCACCATGGTTGGCCACTATTTGCTTTATGAAACTTTTCATTTTTGCTGCCATGTTAAAGAAAATTGGTTTGTACGTAATATGCCGTTTGTAAATACCATTCGTCGCCACCATGCGGCTCATCATAATTTGGGCATCATGATGCATAAAAATATGAACCTCACTTTTCCCGTGGCAGATTGGTTTTTAGGAACTTCGGATATTAAAAGAAGTCTTCTTGGTACTCTGTTTAATGGTTTTGATGAAACCTATATTGATCCTAAGTTAAAGCCAATTATTAATAAGTTTAAAGAGGGGCAAGTACAGGAGGAAAAGGTTACCCTGGAAGGACCGATTTTATCTGCGGATGAACAGCAAATTTTGCGGGCATAAATAGATGCTGCAGGCAGTTTTTTTCGATGTGTTACCCAAAGAGGGATCTGTAGAGACCTACTTTAGTATGGCTGCGGGTTTGCGCCCAATTGTCGAAAAAAATCCCGGTTTTATTGCGGTAGAGCGTTTTGAAAACTTACAAAAAAGTGGTTGGTACTTCTCCTTTTCGCAATGGCGTGACGAATTAGCACTTTCGCAGTGGCGATGTCAGCCAGACCACTATGGTGCACAAGTGTGTGGGCGCAGCCTCATACTTGCGGACTACCGCTTAAGGGTTGGCGCGCAGCAAGTTGGCGCACCCTCTTTAGGTGCGACTAAAGAGCGTGAGCAGGTAGCGATGTTAATTGGCGATTTCACTGCAATTGAGAGCGTATTTCAAGCGGGGGTTAGCGGCAGCAATGATGTACAACTATTTCGTGGCGTCTTAGATGCGCAGCGCGGTATTGGTCTGGTTAATCAAATCTCAAGACCGCTAGAATTGAGTACTACCTCACAATATGAACTTCGGTATTTTGAGGTTTGTCGTGATTACGGTATGTTTGATCGCGCCGAAGCCCCTCAGCAATTTGCTTAAGAGAAAAGCACAATAAGCAAAATGGATACTTTAGTCAAAAGGAAACCAGCAGATGCAATCGAGGACATGTCGCTTTCGGACCAGGCTTATCGGCGGCTTGAAGAAATGATTGCCACCATGTCGCTAGCCCCTGGTACCCCAATTTCTGAAAGTCAGTTATCTACTTTATTGGGAATTGGCAGAACACCAATCCGCGAAGCGTTGCAAAGATTAAGTCGTGAACATCTGGTAACCATTCTCCCGAAGCGGGGAATTTTTATTTCCGATCTTAATCCTCAGAAGCAGTTGCGGGTATTGGAAACTAGGCGCGAATTAGAAAGATTAATTTGTAAAAAAGCGGCTAAACGCTCGACAAATGATGAGCGTGCCGAATTTGTAAGACTGGCAAAAGATTTTCGCAGATCTGCTAAAGAAAAAAATAACACACTTTTTCTAAAAGTTGATAAAGAATTAAACGACTTAACAATTCGGGCTGCTAAAAATGAATATGCGGCAGCAGCTATGACTACTTTGCATGGAATGTCGCGCCGTTTTTGGTTCGGAAATTTTAATCAGGAAGTGAGTATTTCAAGTATCGCCGTTTTACACGCTACGCTAGCAGATGAAATTGCCGCAGGGCATGAAGAGGCTGCAGGGCAAGCATTAGATAAGTTGCTTGACTACATTGAGGAGTTCACTCGTAGAACAGTTTTACCAGATCATTAACAGATTTGAAGCGTATGAAGTTGTTTATTTTTTTGTATTGCATAAAAATGGGAGACAAAATGAAAAAGAAATTGATTCAAAATGAAAGCCGCCGTTCTGTAATTAAAGGGATTGGCGCTACTTCTTTGCTTGCTGCAGGGGGCTGGGGTTTTCCTGCTATCGCACAAAATACGCCAATTAAGGTTGGTATATTGGCGCCGCGAGCGGGTATTGCTGGCACGATTGGCGAATGTGGCTTGCGTGGCGCAATGTTTGCAGTTGAGAAGATCAATAAAACTGGTGGCATTGGCGGCAGGAAAGTTGAACTCATTGTCGAAGAAGAAACCAATGCTAAAGATACAACTGAGCGCTTTCGTAAATTAGTATTGCAGGATAAGGTTGACTGCGTCCAAGGTATTGTTTCGTCGGGCGTTTCGCTGGCGATGAGCCCAACAGTTGAGGAGATGAAAGCCTTAACCATCTATTGGGATGGCACCTCCCAAGATGGGGTTAAAGAAACTATTCCGACACCAAAATATTTATTCCGTTCTACGGATAATGAGTGTGAGGCGGTAATGGCGTCGTTACTGGCGATTAAGTACTACAAAGGTAAATTTGCCACGATCGCAGGTATTAATCCGGACTACTCTTACGGACGGAATAATTGGGCTGCCTTTCAGGCCCTCTTGAAGCGCTTTGGTATTCCTCATAAGGTTGTAGCAGAGCAGTGGCCAAAAGTTGGCACAATGGATCTTTCCAGCAATATTGCTGCCTTAAAAGCAGCGAAGCCGGATTTAATTTTCTCCTCTTTATTGTTCGCTGACCTACCCGTATTTATGCAAAATGCGCATGCCGCTGGCTTGGCTAATGGCGATATTAAATATGTGATGCCTGCTGCGGGCTTTCAGCAAACCTTAATGAAAAAAGAATTTACTCCCGAAGGCATGGTCTTTGGCTTAAATACCTTAGATTTTAATTACCCTAATGCTAGTCCGCTGCAGAAAGAATTTGTGCAGTTTTATTACAGCAAATATAAAGATTATCCAAACTGGGAAGCTGATCGCGCTTACTTTGCTATGCAGATATATAAAGCAGGTACTGAAAAAGCGATCAAAACAAAGGGTGGCGCTTGGCCTAAGACGGAAGAAATTATTGCCGGTATTGAAGGCATCGAGGTTCAGTCTTTAGGTGGCCCTGGCAGAATGCGGGGCGACCATATTGCTGAACAAACTTTTTATCAAGGTTTAACAACGCACAAGAATAAGTATGACTTTGTCACTACAAATCCTGTAGATAAGAAATTTAGCAGCGAATTACAAAAGCCACCTGGTATGGATTTTTGGCAGTGGCTTGAAACTGCAAAGATTACGCTTTAGTTAGCCCCTAACCGAGCCGTTTTCTTGCGGCTCGGTTTTTAAGCATACTATGACAGCATTTATTGATATCGTACTAAGTGGCATTTTCCATGCCGCGGTATTATTTTTATTGGCCGGTGGTTTGCAATTGGTTTTTGGCGTGCAAAAAATTGTGAACTTATCTTGTGGCGCCTTCTATGCACTAGGCGCCTATTTTGGAATTACTTTTGTTAACTTAGCTCTCCAACAAGGTATTTCATCAGCGTATTTACTGGCGCTAATATTGTTGGCCGGAATTATTATCGGCCTAGTTGGACCATTAATAGAGCGACTTCTCCGCTTAGTTTATCAACGCGAAGAAGGCTTTCAATTGCTCCTCACGTTTGCCATTATGTTGGTGTTGGAAGATTTAATTCGCATGCTTTGGGGTGCGACGCCGATGACCCTGGGCAATATTTCCATGGTCTATGGCAAATTAAATTTTGCTTCAACGACAATACCGGTATATAAAGCTCTCGTAATTGGCTCGAGTATTTTCTTAGCATTAGCGCTTGGCTGGATGCTGCAAAGAACCAATTTTGGGCGCATTGTCCGCGCTACCGCAGAAAATCGCCGGATGAGTGAGGCGCTTGGGGTGAACGGCGTTTGGATTAATGTCGCCATTTTTACCTTGGGGACGATGTTAGGCACGATTGGTGGGGCTTTAGTGGTGCCAACTTCCGCGGCTTCACTGGATATGATTTCCGAGGTTGTCGTAGAAGCTTTTGCGGTAGTAGTGATAGGCGGACTAGGGAGTATGCGGGGTGCGTTAGTAGGGGCTTTAATTGTTGGTCTATTGCGTGCCTTTGCTGTTTATGCCTATGCAGAACTAGAGCTACTACTCATTTATTTAATTGTTATCTTAGTCTTAATTATTAAGCCTTCAGGTCTTTATGGAAAGGCGGCTGAATGACTATTAAATTTAAATTGCTGATCGTGTTTTGCTTAGCTTTGTTATGTAGTACGCCTTGGATCTTAAGTCCCTATTACATGACATTGTTACTGCCTGCTGTGGCCTATAGCATTATTTTGTTAGGCTTTAATTTGCTTTTTGGCTACACCGGCCTTTTATCTTTTGGTCATGCAATGTATGTTGCATTGGGTGCTTATACCGTTGCCATCTTAACCAGCCGGGTTGGCATTAAAAGCATGGAAATTAATATCCTTGCAGCTGCGCTGGTGTGTTTTCTTATTTCAATACCGATTGGTCTGCTTTGCGTACGATATGTGCGAATATTTTTCGGTATGCTGACCTTAGCTTTTGGCATGTTATTCCATTCCATTCTCTTTAAATTCTATGATTTATCGGGCGGCGATTCTGGAATTAAAGTCATACGTCCAAGCTTATTGGGTTTTGATTTAAGTGAGATTGATAAAACCAGTTTTTTAATTGGCCCATTTTTTTACTATTCAATTGCAGTCATGCTTATTCTCGCTTTAGTGATGTGGCGGATTGTGCATTCCCCACTCGGACTGCATTTACAGTCTATTCGAGATAACCCCCGCAAAGCCGAATATTTGGGCATAAAGGTGCATCGTTTTCGTTTGATTTCCTTTGTTATTTCAGCAATATATGGCGGAATTGGTGGCGCCTTATTAGTCGTCCCGGTAGGCTTAGCTGATCCAGAGCTTGCCTACTGGACTCAATCTGGCAATATTGTTTTTATGACCATATTTGGTGGCTTCAATAATTTCTTTGGCCCCATTATTGGTGCATTTGCATTTATTGGCCTGAAAGATCAAATTGTCAGCCAAACTCAATATTGGCGTTCGGTGTTAGGCATTGTGTTAATTCTGCTGGTGGTTTTTTTACCTGGCGGAATTATGGGCTTATTTTCTGGCAAGAAGTCTGCGGCTCCACCGCAGGAGGAGCGATGATGCCAATTTTAGAATCCAAAGGTGTTTCTAAACACTATGGCGTTTATAAGGCTCTGCAAGATGTTAGTTTGCAGTTTTTTGAAAACGAAATAGTGGCAATTGTGGGCCCTAATGGCGCAGGAAAAACTACCTTTGTTAACGTGCTCACCGGCTTATTAAAGCCCACCCATGGAGAGGTGAGTTTTCATGGTAAATCGATTGCTGGGGTTGGTCCCGTTACGTTGGCTAAATTAGGCATGGCACGTGCTTTTCAGTTGGTGCAAATTTTTCCGCAATTAAGCGTGCAAGAAACAATTATTGCTGCGGTTATTTCGCAACGCAATATGCAATACAACTTTTGGTCAAACGTTGGCTCTAAGTCGGAGTTAATTGAGCGTGCGCTTGAGGTAGCGACTATCTTTAACTTAGATAAAAAAATGGCTTGGCAGGCCTCTTATTTATCGCAGGGCGAAAAAAAGCTTCTCGATATAGCCAGCGCCTTTGCTTTAAGCCCGGAGGTGATTTTATTAGATGAACCAACGAGTGGTATTTCTACTGGTGAGAAGCGCGGCATTATGGACACCTTAATGGCAGCAGCTAAATTGGCTGGAATCAAAACCATGCTGTTGGTTGAGCATGATATGGAATTGGTTGCCGAGTATTCGACGCGAATCGTAGCTTTGGCAGAAGGCAAATTATTAGCGGATTTACCCCCTGATGTATTTTTTAATGATCCTGAATTGCAGGCAACTATTATTGGTAAGCGGGTGAATCATGCTTGAGGTGAAGGCGATTTCGGTCGAAATTCAAAATAGCCCCATTTTGCGTAAAGTAAGCCTTGAAGTTAAGGCCGGTGAATTGGTATGTTTGGTTGGAAGAAATGGCGCAGGTAAAACCACTACCCTCAATAGCATCATGGGATATCGCAAACCTAAAGAGGGTGATATTTTGCTAGAGAAAAAATCGATTCTAGGAAAGCGGACGTTTGATATTGCGCGTTTAGGGATTGGATTTTCTCCAGAAGAGAGCGAAGTTTTTGGTGATCTTACAGTGGCTGAAAATATTGAAATGTCAACCTGGACCATTAAAACCCAAATGCCAAATGCTGAACGCATTGCGATGGCCTATCGGATTTTTCCTAAGCTTGAGGGGTATCGTGAGCGTGGAGGCAATCATTTATCGGGGGGCGAGCGGAAGATGCTTTCAATTGCCCGTGCGCTGACGCTTGATCCGAAATTATTAATTCTGGACGAACCCTTTGAGGGACTTTCTCCTGCGATTATTCCTATCATTAGTGACGGCCTATCTAGTATTCGCGAAGCAGGCCGAGCAATTTTAATGGCCGAGTCGAACGCTTTTCATATTCCCGACTATGCCGATCGTGTATATGTGATTGAGCGTGGAGAAATTATTTTTTCGGGTAGCGTTAACGACGCTAAGCGGCATACCAATTTAAGCCTCAAGGGCGAAGCATAACAATCATTAAGGAGATTGATTTGAACAAAGCAACGGAAGTACCTGAGCGCAAAAAAAGAACCATTCAAGATATTTATGCCTCAAAAAAAACGGGCGAGAAAATGGTTTATATGTCTGTGCCTGATTACACCTCAGCAAAATGGGCAGAAACTGCGGGGGTTGATGTTGCTGTGATTGGGGATAGTTTAGCGATGATTGCGCACGGTCACTCTAATACCATACCTGCATCAATGGACATGATGGTGATGCATGCAGCAGGAATTAGACGAGGCGCACCAAATACCTTTCTATTAGGTTGCATGCCATATCAAAGCTACAACACAATTGACAGGGCGCTCACCAATGCCACTCGGTTTATGCAGGAGGCAGGGTCAGATGCTGTGAAACCCCAAGGCGGAAAATCCCAAGCAAATATCTTAAGAGCCATGGTCGATGCAGGGATTCCCACCGCCTCGCACATTGGTATGACCCCGCACACTGTAGCTGTATTTGGCGGTTTTAAGGTGCAGGGTCGAACAGCCGAAACCGCAATGAAAATCTTAGAAGATGCGTTTGCAATTCAGGATGCAGGCTGCTTCATGCTTGAGTTTGAGGCTGTGCCAGCAAAGATTGCTACCATTATTTCGCAGCAATTAGAGATTCCAACTATTGGCATTGGTGCTGGCGTTGGTACCGATGGCCAGATTTTGTTATGCCATGATTTATTAGGTGTGTTCTCGGATTTCAAGCCTAAATTTACTAAACGTTATGCTAATTTGACGGAAGTTGCGGTTGAGGGTATTAAAAAATATATTGCCGATGTGAAGGGCGGTACTTTTCCTGACGATGAGCATAGTTATTCTGTGGACGAAAAAGAGTATGACAAGTTTCTTAGTCTAGTTGAGAAGCGAAAGCATATTTAAATCAGCTCTGCGATACTCCTTAGCTTATGAGTACTGGTAATCAGAAAATTGCTGTAGTGGGAGCGGGCGCCGTCGGGTGCTTCTTCGGCGGAATGCTGGCACGTAGTAATCAGGAGCCAATTTTAATTGGTCGTGCAGAGCGAGTTGACGCTATTAATCGCCTTGGTTTGCAAATGGATTGTCAAGGTTTTCAGGCTAAGGTGGCGCTACAAGCAAGCGCTGACTTTACAAATGTTGCTGATGCAGACATTATTTTACTGTGCGTGAAATCGTACGATACGGTTGCTACGCTGCAGGCCATGCAACCATTCTTATCCGCTCACACAGTGATTATCAGTTTGCAAAATGGGGTTAGTAATGTCGAATTGATTACTTCAATAGTTGCCAATCCTGTTTATGCAGCGGCTGTTTATGTGGCCGTAGCCATGACTGATTTAAACACCGTGAAACACTATGGACGCGGGGAACTACAAATTGGCGCATTTACTACAGACTTCACCAGCACTCATAAACACCCACGGGCCCTGACACAACTAGTTGACCAATTTATAAATGCGGGTGTGCCGTGCGCGCTTTCTGCCAATATTAAAAGAGCGCTTTGGTTAAAGCTATTAGTGAACTGTAGCTATAACGCGATTTCCGCAATTGGGCAAATAAGCTATGGGCAAATGGTTCAAGTACCCCCTATTCAAGTTTTAATTGAGCGCCTTACAGATGAGTTTTTATCGATTGCGCAGTGTGAGGCAGTCACAATAAGCAAGGAAGAGGCAGCCCAAGCAAATGCCATTATTGCCCAGACAATGGCTGGACAAAAATCATCTACTGCGGCAGATTTAGCCCGGGGTAAATTAAGCGAGATCGATTTTTTGAATGGGTATATTGTGGATAAAGGCCTGCAATATAACTTAGCAACTCCCGCTAACCAAGCTGTCTATGCCTTAGTCAAGATGATTGAAGCTGAATTCAAATAATTAGACTCAAACCCGATTTATTTTGCACTGCAATATACCGGTAAAATTAATGCTTCTATTTATTAGAATAAGATATACTTTGATCAAGCAGGAGAGCGAGAAGTTTCTTTCTCCACCGAAGGCGCAAACTCCTATGAACGCTCAGGTATCCCAAAAGACTAGTACTGCTTAACTTAAATAGCCGTCTGGAGAGTCGCCACCGAAATGGGGCGCACCGAAGGAGCAAATGCCTAACTCTATTTAGGTGTGAATCTCTCAGGTACCAAGGACAGAGGGAGCGGCAGCCGTAAATGAATGGCTGCATTTTTGCCTCACTCCATTCAATTTGCGGAAAGTACTCGGGAGCCTTACGCAATGCAAGTTAAACCAGGACAGCACTATAAAGTTCTTATTTTTGGCGCCTCTTATGGCTCTTTGTTAGCAACTAAATTGGCTCTTGCGGGCCATGACGCCACCCTCGTTTGTCTACCGAATGAAGTTGAGCTCATTAATCGCGAGGGTACGAGAGTACGCTTTCCAATTAAAGATAGGGATGGCTTAGTTGAGGTTGATTCTCGCAGTTTGACGGGAAAAATTTCTGCTACTACACCAAACAATGTCAACTTAGCAGATTACGATTTAGCGGTACTTGCAATGCAGGAGCCGCAGTATGGCGCTCCAGGAGTGCGGGAATTACTGCATGCAGTGGCAGTAGCGAAGATACCCACCATGTCGATTATGAATATGCCACCCTTGAC
>Ga0304728_1000127_pt1 | contig 60669 bp, 67 predicted proteins | sample C_130625_MF_Meta_FD_190476 | JGI IMG/M metagenome (GOLD analysis project Ga0304728, IMG submission 190476) | Freshwater microbial communities from Lake Croche, Canada to study carbon cycling - C_130625_MF_MetaG (v2) (version 2) | ecosystem: Environmental > Aquatic > Freshwater > Lake | place... | reverse complement strand
TGCGTGACTTTGACTTGTTTCTGCAGTGACCAGTCTTTCTGCTTCTGCTTTGGTATTTTTTGCATTTGGACTTTGGCGTGCGCTTACTTTTGCTTTTTAAAGTGCGCTTAGTTTGATTTTGATTAGCACTGTTTGGAGAACGCTCTTGATGAAGAATGCGATGTTGTTGCGCCACGTTAGCAAATGTTTGACGGCGTGCTCTGCTTTGAGCCAGCCCTTTAACCAGTTCATTCGACCGACGATTTGATCCTAAAGTTGCAATTACATTTTCGGCCCCTTGATTTGCAGCTCTAGAAGTTTCAACTGCTGTTCTAGCAACTTTAAGTTCAGTTTCAGCTTGTACAACAGCAGCATTGGCAGATAGTTGTTGAACTTGGGAAACTAGTAAACCACCAACACCAGCTGCAGCTGCAACAGCAGCAGCGGCGGCAGCAACTGGTGCGGCAGCAGCAGCACCTGCCAAAGTAAGAGGAGCAGCAGAAGCTGCACTAGTTCCTCCAGCAGCAGCAGCAGCAGCAGCAGCAGCACCAGCAGCAGAATAAGCAGCAGCAGGTGCAGCACTAACAGCAGCAGCTACAGGAGCACTAGGTAAAACGGAAGCAAGAGCACCAGCAGCAGCAGTACCTAAAAATCCAATTGATCGAGTAACAGGATTACCTTCGGCAGCTTGAGCTGCTGTAAACTGAGCGTCTTTAACTTTTAATTGTGCAAGTTCTTGTGCATCTAACGATTTTTCAGTATTGTAAAAAGTTTCTTCTTTCTGTAAAATTCTTTTGTATGTTTCTAGCACTGCTTGTTGTCTTGTACTTTGACCAAGTGCGTTTAAGAAGTCGGTATTTGTAAAAAGAGCTTGATCATTTCCAATACGATCTCCGGCAACTTTTTCAAAAACATCTTTTCCAGGAATGTATTTCCACATAATGATTTGATTAACAGGTCGTTTTAAATTTTCCGCTGATGAGGTCGCTAGATCAACATTTGCTGCTGTTACATTATATAAAACAGTTTTAAACCATAAACCGTCTTTCTGAAAAAAATGTACAGGATAGTTTTCGATATTTTTTTGACGTATAAAAGTATCTCGAGAAAATAAAGATCTGTGTAAAGAAACAGTGTTTTCCCATTGTTCTAGATCTTTAGGAAAATCTTTTAAATACTCATACACTTGTACTGAAGTTGCAAGAATTTGTCCGTACTCTTCATCATCAAAAGCCTCTTCATCTGGACGCTTTGAAATTGTAATTCCAATATCTTCAGACTCTTTCGTTGTTTGTAAAGCTCCAGTATGAGTAAAATGAGTCTTTGCGCTAGTAAATGCAGTGTGTACCTCATCTGCTAATCCAGAACCCGGTATATGCTCACCTGTATCCTGTTTTACCGTACCTCCTTGAACTTGTTCAGTCATTTTGTAAAATAAATTCTTTTTTTATTTCTTAGCGCAATTCTTTTTTTATATTTTAGCGACAAGTAGCAAAAAAAAATACTTTACAAGTAAAAAGACAAAAAAATAAAGTACTCCAAGAGAGGATCGAACTCTCGGCCTTGGCGTGATTCAATAAATTAGTGACTTTTAGCATATACAATTATATAAGCACCACGCTCTACCGACTGAGCTACTGGAGTTTGTTATGTTTTTTATGTGTTAAATTGTGTATATATAGAGTAAATAAAAAGTGACATGGCTACAGCTCCAAATTTAAATTTAAGTTATGACAGTGTAAATCTACCCGCGTCGGACCTGTGTGTCTTTACGGTCGCGACCAAATACATGCTTGGACTGCACAACTGGCAAGAGTCTTTGAAAACACAAGGCTTCTCGTATAGAGTATTAGGGTTTGGAGATGCGTGGAAAGGGTGGAGGTACAGGATGAAAACGTACAGGGATGCAATGCTCAAATGGTCTGATTCCCATGGCCCAACGTCGCTTGTCATTTTGTCGGACGCGTACGACGTTCTGTTTATTCGCAAAGCAGACGACGGATTGCTGCAAACGTACTATAAGTTTAACAGGCCAATAGTAGTTAGCGTGGAAAAGGGGTGTGGCGTTAACTGCGGATTGATCACTGAATGGTGGAATGACAACGAGGACCAAAAGCAACATATCGTAGGGAACAACAAGTTTATGTGCGCCGGACTTATAATGGGAGAATGCAAGGCCCTAGCGACCGCATTGACGTGGGCTTTGAACAAGGGGTACACGGATGACCAAATAGGACTTTCTTCCTACGTACAAGTGTTTCCCGAGCTCGTCTGGGCAGATTATAAGTCAGAGATTTTTAAGACAAAGCAAGACGACTTTTACTTGTCTGAAGCCGAGTTAGGCCAGTTTGGGGCTTATGCATTGCACTTTCCAAGTCTACGAATCGCTCCATTTTTTTCGCCAAGCTCGGATGCCGCCAAGCTCTTTGCTGGTCAGAGGGGCATTCACGCAACTGACTTTTCCGGCGTACACTATTTATGGAAATACGCAGCGCTTGCACTCGGCATAACTTTGATAATCATGTCTTTCAAGTCAGGACTAAACGCTTGCAAACTACATTACACTCAACAACTCACGTAGGAACTGGTGGAGGCTGCACTGTCCCGCCCGCCGCATCCAAGAGCTCCACTGCGACCTTGAGTTCATTAAGATAGATGAGAATCGTTCGAACGCTCTGTATCAGAGACGTTAACTTTAGTTCCATATTTGTTACCCGAGCGTTCTGAAGTTCTAGCTGCTTCAAACGGTTCATTGCGCTTGTCCACGTCGCCCCGTCAAGGACAGCATCAGTCGGCAGTGGCGGGCCAGATGAATCTGACAGCCACACTTGGGGCGCAAATACAGAATTTGCCTTTACGTTTTTTGAGTCCACGAGGCTTGTGGAAACAAACGTTGGTTTTAGTAAAGACGCCATTTTTTTTTCTGTGTGTTCTGTGTGTAGTATACGAAGGAGGTAAAAAACTTGTTTATTGTTTATTTTTTAAACATCTTTCAACTTTTTATTTCCACCATCTAAACTTCTTGCCCCCATCGCCCAAAAGCCTTGAATAAGGACACAACAAATTGAAAATAAAACTCCAAAAACTTCTCCAATGAGAACAGAAACTAAAATTTGTTTAGCGCAAAATATAGAGTTTTCATTCAATTCATCACCTGTCAGTAGTTTGTAACATGGAATGAATAACACTGCTATCATTAATGTTATCAAAACCATCATGATAAGCCCATAACAAAGCATTGGAATTACATTTTCATCCTCCTTCCACTCCTCCCACTCCCCCCGCTCCTCCAACTCTTCCGGATCATGTGTCGTCTCAAATTTAAATTTCTTGACGTCTCGCCATTTTTTATTTTCTGTATTCTTATCTTGAGATGCACAACCAATACCTGAAATCACAAAGTGCTTCATAGTATAATGAATAATGAATTTGTTTTAAATTAATTAATTAATTAATAATAATCAATTAAAAATGCTCGTTTCAATACTTTAAAATAAATATATTTTATACAAAATCAACATTCTATAAAAGAAAGACCGCGAAGATGGCCTCTCCGTACCCCTCATTTGCAGACCTGCCGAGCAGCGCGATTTCAATCAAATCACTTTCGCAGAACAAGGGTGGGAAGGGCCAATCTTGTTTTATTGATTACACTGACCCGAAATTCGCGCGAGCCATGACCGCGCCCAAGGAGCTTCGAGTGCTGTGGCATATCAAGCCTTCGGGCACAGAAAATGTCGAGGACGCTTACAGCTTTAATTTGGAGCTCGGTCTTCCTCCTCAAGGCGAGCGAAAGGATGTTGACGATTTCCGGAGCAAGGCTCAGGAAGTCGACAATGTCATTTTGAACTTTGGTCTCAAGAACAAGGGCGACTTTTTTGGATCGCAAAAGGCCAAGAGCATGAGCAGCGTGGACGTAGTCCGCGGCGCGTACACTCCATTTATCAAGGAGGGCAAGGAGGCAAAGGAGGGCGCCAAATACGACGACTCTATTCACGGCAAAGTTTACGGTTGGAAAGACTACGTCGACCACATTGTCTACAAGGACTGCACTGTGAAGGGCGTGCCGAACACCAAGATGGTAGATAATGTAATGTGGAAGCCGCGCATTTGCGATCCCACGGGCCGAATGAGCAACTTCAAGGAGGGAGACACGCGCTTCTACCTCTTTATGGGCAAGGACCCCGTCATGAGCACCGACACGTACACGGAGCGCGTGCCAATCACGGACGCCACTGGCCGCCCCGTTATGGACGAGCACGGCAACATGCAGTACCGCTGGGTAGGCCCCGGCGATTGCAAGCGCGGAAGCAAGGCAACAGTAGTCTTTCAGATGAGCAAGCTCTATGTCGCGGCCTCCTTCGGCCCGATCAACGCCATCCGCGAGGTTTACATTAAGCCCGCGCCGCCGCGCGAGCGTGGCGTCCTCGGAGGCGCCAAAATCGTTCAAGTCGTGGACCCTCTGCAAGCCGCGCGTGCGCTGCAGGCGTTAATGAATTCAGAGGAACCCGAGGAGGATGAAAATGTATCCGTTTCAGATGACAAGGAGCACGAGTCAAGTGACGCGGCGGCTCTCGAGGGCAGCGGCAGCGGCGGGAAATCCGAACCGGTTGTGCCTCCCCAGAGCGAGCGCGTGCACAGTGGCAGTGGGGGCGAAAAGGACAAGAAGCGCAAGGAGCGCGACTCAGAGGATGAGTCCTCTACAAAGCACAAGAGCAGCAAATCTTCGAAAAAGTCATCAAGCTCTAGCGCCAAGGAGAAGGAGAAGGCGGTGTCGGAGCTTCCTGAAAATGATCTTTGAACAACCTAAATGATATTTACTAATGACATTGCAGCTTGCTTGGCGAGATCGTCATCCGAAGTCGCCCACTTCTTGACCGCGTCCGCGGTAGATTGCGGAAGGGAGGGAAGAGTTACACCAAGCGCAGAGGACCTCTTGATCGCCTTGGCAATGTCAATCATGCTTTGAGACGCCAAATCCGCATTTTCAAAATGCACGTGCTGCGTTGCTTCGCGTACTAGAGAAGCCGCTTCAGAGGCGGCGTGACGAGGGGGAGGCTTTGGAATTTCCGAAGACGAAGAGGAAGAGGAAGAGCGGCGCGTAGGCTCCTCGTCAGCCGCCTTCCAAAGAGCAGTGAATTGTTCGGGCAGGGGCATAAGAGTGTTTTCGCGAAACTCTTCGAGCGTCTGACCCGAAGCCTTTATTTCCTGTTTCATAAACTCTCTTTGCGACTCCCAAAGAGAAGCATTCGTATTGTCCGCTCGGCTCCACGCGTCTCTCGTCGGCAACGTTTCGCGTCGCGAAAGAGTGTGAGCGTGAGTTAAATTCTTGTAAGAGTAAAGGCTTTCTTTCTCGTCTCCCCCCTCTTCATCCTTGACAACAGAAAACAGATTCTCGGCGACATTCACGTCTTCTTCTGACGGTTCGGACGCCCACATATCGTTAACCGGTAGAGGTGAAGAACGCGGAAGAATATTTTTCTCTGGGTTTGTCACTTCCGCTGGTTTCGTGTTCAACGTTTCCCAAGAAGAAATTTTTGCATTCAAAACTAATTTTTTCGCCTCTTCTTCCTTTTCCTTCTCAAGTTCTTCCTGCTTCTTCAACTCAGCACGTTGAGCGGCGATAAACGCGGCATTTTGCTCTCTTTGCGTCTCCTGGTTCTTCATGCTGATGATTTGAGTTGCGATCACAACTGAAGCCGCGAGAAGCGCAATCACGAGAATGATACTCCCCGAGTTCATTTTGTATTACGTAATAAATAATATCTTTCTTCTATTTATGTTGACATTTGTCTCAGAACACCAAAAAATTTAATTGTGTACAAACACTTTTCCCATTCCTATCGTAATGTACATGATGTAAAGAATCAAAGAAATGTAGGCGATCGCCTTTAAGTGTAGATAACCCTCTTTGACTGCGACAGACGGATCCTGCGCTTCTTTTACTTCTTGTTTTTGATCTTTCTGGTTTAATGAAGGCGTCTCAGCTTTTCCCTCAAGTGTCTCAAGTTTATTTTCATCTTCAAGAGCCTGCGATAACGTTTCCAAATTTTCAAGTGCGATTCTCTTATTTTCTTTACTCTTGTCTTTGCGCCACCTCGGCTCCTCAGAGTTCACGGTCTCCTCCGCGTTCAAGGTCTCATTCGCATCGTTCACGGGCTCATTCGCGTTCACGTCTTCGCCTTCTTCTTGATAATGAAATTTTTTGCCTTCATCAAAGTTAAAAAATTGTGTTTTTTGCCGCCCTTCATGCTGAGCAGTAAAGCGCAATTTATTTAGTTGCCCTACTCTTTTCTTGTCCACTTCAATCAAGTCGGCCGCTACGCCCGCGATTCGGTCATCTATCGTGTAAGAAAACTCCATATTTATTTTTACTATGGACCTTGAAAATGTTTTACAGTTATGTTTAGAAATTCGTCAAGCGTTTAATGCCTTGGTGCAGGACAAGGAAAAGCAGAGTGTTGAAATGAAGAACGATTGTGATTTTAGGCACCTTTTGAAACAAAGGTTTGAAACATTTTCGAGGGAATACCCGCAGCTCTTTTCATTTCTGTGCAATTCATCAACCACTGAACAGAATGTCATGGACATGCAAAGGGCGATTGAGCTAAAAATCGACGTTTTAAGGGGAACTATTTCGGATGAGGTTGGAAAAGAAAGGCTTTTAAAATTACTTCAAATCAAGTCACACGTTACGCCACCACCTGCACCTACGAACTCGCAGGCTGTTCCCATGTGATGGTTACATACATGTCGTAAGGATCACTGACAGGTTGTAATATGTAGTCAGTGTTGTCGAGAACGACCATGTATGGGGCAAGGGTGAGCGAAGTCGAGTCGATTGTTTTGGGTACGACAAAGCCTTCTTCAAGCGTTGCTTGAATGCTTAATGACTTTTTGAAATCGTACCTAGAGTTTAACGGAAGCGCAATGTAGAACAACCCGTGCGTGTCCGTCTTGCTTAGCCCGTCATTTGACCCAAAAGAAGCTCCTTTAAAAATGTTGTAAGGGTCTTGAATGTCGACTAAAGATATTTCTCGTTCGCTGTTCACGTGCACACGGACTTTTGAACGGCGATGTACGTTCTTGTACACGTGGCCATAGGAAATCCATAGGAAAAGAAACGTGATCATCATAAAGCTAGAGAGAACGGCAAATCCTATTGATAAAGCCACAAACCCGGCATTTGTAGCCTTGGTAACAATTTCCATTTCTTATTTGTTTGTTTTTTTTTATTATTGAGTTAGTCCATTTTATCCGCGCCTTCAGATTCAGATTCTGGCATCGCATTACTCATCATCATCTTGATCATGTCTACGAGGCCCTCGCCTCCTGGAATTCCGCCGGGCCCTTGCGCCAAGTTGTTCACCATGCTGGACATCATGTTCTTGATATTCTCCCCCCCCTCGTCCATGATAGACCGCGTAAAGCTTTCAATGTCGTCCTTTGACATGGATCCCATCAAGTCTTGACCCAGAGACATGGGATTTAGTTTTGAGAAATCCATATTCCCGGACTCGATTTTGGAGCTAAAATCTCTCGCGGCGGCCGCGATGGAATTCATCATCTTGTCGGGACACTTTGCGTACATTGAATGCATACCGGCCCACTGTACTAAAAGACGAATGTATTCAAAAACAGTTTCTTTAATTTCGGGTGAGGCTCTTTCATATTTTTCGAGGACCTTGAGCCTCGCGAACAATGGCTTGTCCTCCTTGAAGATTGAAGAATCCTTCTTGTTCGAAGCCAAGTAAAGATCCTTGTACGTGTCATGAAATTTTACGGTGATTGTCTTTGCGAATGCTAAGTCACCCTTTCTTTCATTAATTTGAGAAAGAAGTACTTTAAGCTCTTCATCTTCCGGCCACACTTCAGTGCAGGCCGCTCCAAATTGCACAAGAGTATCGTAAAATGAAACGCAAGACGAAATTTGTGGCTTGAAATCTTCGCTGACGGCTCCTCCGCCCGTAGGTTGAGCTGGCAGAATAGTTAATTCAGTCGATGGGGGGATCGGTTCATTCTTTTTCAGCTGTCTCCAAGACTTGGGAGGCATTTCTTAAATTAAATATGTAATCTCTTTTATTTGTTTTTATCTGATTGATTGATTCAAAAAATTACAAAATGTAATAATTAGTTCGGAACGAACTTTTTCTGTTTTATTTTTCTATTTATATTAAATAAAGATGGACGTGGTTCGAAAGGAGAGGAATTTGTTGTTATTGCGCGAAGATGACAGAAAAATTAATCATCCATTGGAGTTGCAAAAGGAAAATGTTTTGCAACCACCATCACAGACGTCTGAACCATTGGGTCTAGAAGACATTTTACGAATTTACGAAGGTTTTTGTAATTGGATCCAATCTCAAGCGCAAAACTTGCTTTCAAACTCGGAGTTTAAGTACAGCACCAATTTGAAAAAGGAGGAAGAAAATGATAATAATAATAATAATAATAGCACTGTCAAGAGAACAACATTGGGGTTTGAGACTCTGAGTCCTCCGACGAAAAATTTAATCCTTGCTCTTGGCGACGTTCAGCTGCAAAAAGGGTCGAGAGAGGAATTTTACATGAATGATATTTTTTATGCCTTGAGCTTCCTGTCGAAAAAAATGTGGAAATCTTTAAACGCCGGTAGGCTTTCATTACAAGATCTGATCAGTGAGACTGCCACGAGGCGCGAAGCTTTGCACAAAAAAATGCTTGCTGATTTTTTTTCGTGGCAAGAATATACTCAAGCTTGCAATGACCTCGACGAAGCCCAAGGCTTACTGGGATTCGAGCACGAGCGCAGCAACACCAACAACAATGACATGGAATCTTATTTGTATTACTGCGAAAAAAATAAGAAAATTGATTTTCGGTTGCATTCCTTATCTTTATCATTAAAGAACCAGGATACAGGAGCAAGAGGAAACCCAGACATTAATTTTTCTTCAGAGCTTGATGAAAGGTTTAAACTTCGCATGCAAAAAAACGAGATTTCAAAGCAAAAGCTTTTTGAATTGTCTAATAAAAGCACCAAGACTTCCAATTTGGCAATTGCGTTGGAAACATTACGACTTGCAGAAAACGAGATTGATGATAATATCTTAAGCATTACCAATACAATGTTGTCTTCGTCTGCGGTAAAGGTAAAGAAGGAAAACGAGAATATAGATCAAGAGAAAGAGAAGCACAGTAGCAGTAGTATGTTACAAGACGAGGAAAAGCTTATAAAAATTAAAGATGCAAACAAGAAAGCTTTAATAACTTTAAATTGCGTTGGGGTCAAAATAAGACTTTTAAAAAAATCTCTTGACGAAGAAATTGACGAAGAAATCGAAAAGTATCAGAAACAAATTTATTCTTCAATAAATAAAGATTGCATTTCGTTTAGAGGACGAATTTTCGATGCATTAAACACCATTAAAACTAAATATTTGAGTGAGATTGACAAACTTGAAAGGACGGAAAAAACCTTGAAGGACGAACTTCAGAGTTTGCTGCGCATAGTAAGAAATGATTCGAGGGGCGTTGACCAGTGCGTGCGATCATTGTCAGAAACTGCAAGAAAAAGATCTGACCAAATTCAGAACGAAAACTTTCGTAATCATGTAAATTTTTTGGAACGTCTGTCGTCAAGTGGTGTACAATAAATAAAAAAAAGATAATCTTTACTAGGTAAGAACAAAAACACTTTTTTTCATAACAAAAAAATGGCTTCAATCGCTTCTTCGGTCTCGGGTGTAGCACCGTCGACAGAACAGGTTACCAAGGCACTTAACTTTGCCATGGACAACATGACTAACCTGGCAATATCGACTGTGTCATTCATCATTGTAATTCTTTTACTGATTCAAATGGTGTCGTATGGCAGGACTTTTAAGAACATTCATCGGTATTTCAGGACTACGGTTACATTTTCAGCGAGCGGAAACACGCTTTCAAATACGCGTGACCCCTACAGCGTCGTGGAAAAGCCGTCGACTACGTCATCCGTAACGCTCTTTACGCTGACGAAAAGCGGGTACTATTTTGCGGGTGCAAACGTTAAGGCGTATTTGGTTTCCGATGGAGGAGGATTTGTATCCGTCAAGAAGACGAGCGCTACGACCATGAGTCTCACGCCTTACAGAATCATGGCGCCCATCCAACCCACAGCTGTCTCAAACTCTGGTGGATCTGTCACTTTCACCGTCCCGTACGGTGGCCAGTACTTTGAGGTCGGAGACACCTTCGTGGGAAGCGGTTTTACGTCTACTGGTTACGCTCTGTTAAATGCTACACACACGGTTGTTTCGTCAACGCCAACGTCGATCACTGTTACAAACGCTTACGCAGGTTTGACGGACACTGGAGGTACCTTAACCCACGTTTTCCCAAAACCGATCACGAGTGGAACCATGGACATTTATGTCACTTTTCCTCAGTTGGCTACAAAGTAAAAAGTTGCAAAATGTTTTCGTACCTGTAAGAATAAAAAAAAGGAAATCTAATCTTGTACTAGTAAATTTACGAGAAAAAAAATGAGTTCTAAAGGCACTGCAGCGATTGGACTTGCCAGTCTCGGAGTTTTCGTGGTATCAACGCTGTTGTTTGTTGAATTAGTTTCGTTTGCGCGTGCGTATAAGAATGTGAACCGATTCTTCTTTACAAGAATAACATATACGGCAGGTTCAAGCACTGTCGCTGTAGCTGATACGCAGGATCCGTACGAAATTTTTGGGCTTCCGTTTTCGGCGTCTCTGGTAACTGTAGCGTCTATAAAACCCTACACTGTCGTGCTGACGCTTGACCAGGCAAGCAAGTACTCGTTTATTGGTGCAACTATCGACGCCCAAACTGAAGATGGAGGTTTTGTAACCGTAGACAAATCGTTAGCCAACAACTTAATAATGACGGCATATACGCTGACTCCCGGATCTTCACCAACCTTGAATACTGGTACAAACACGATAGATCTCCGGATTACGTGGAACATGGCCGCATCGCGTTAAAGCTTTATATCATTATAAATAAAAGGGTGAAGAATACATATTTCAGCGATTATTGCAACTTTTACAATCCTTTCGTCACACTATTTCTCCCCACCCTCATATCGCCTTTTTCTCTTAACACAAAAATCAATCAGCTTCAGCCAAATTAGGCGAAATAATAATTGTATGCCTTGTATTGGGACCGCCCAAGTCGCACTCAATGACGAGAGGCTGTTCAGTATTGTCGTCAGGCAAATGAATTAACGCCCACTCGCAGTCCATATGCGATAAAAAAGTTCGAAGTTTGGAAATGTCGTAGGAATTGTTGCACTTTTGCTCCATGCCCTCTTGAGATCGCGAGGATCCGGGAATGGAGGTCCATTCAACTACGCCGTTGCGAATAGATTTGCGCGCACTGTGATAAAAGCCGTGGTTTCCAGATGTTGATCCGCTCTTGAAACCAATGCTCATTCGCGAATGCACAATGCTCTCGTCACTCTCGTCGACTCTTTGGAAAACTTCGAAGCGAATTGAAGCCGCTCCGCACTTTTTCGCATTTTGGCTCAATTCCTTTAATGTCTTGAGCTCAACCGTAACGTGAAAATTCAAATTGATGGAAAATTGAAGGGGTTCTTGGCTTGATTGATCTAGAAGGGCGCATGAATAAACTGCTCTGACGTCGTCTTCGTTTGAGGCAGATTCAAAGGTCAGCGCGTCAGACGTGTGATTGTATCGCGTTATGGTTAAAACAGCCTCCTTAAGGACGGAGCAGTTCATCGTTTGCATGAAGGTTTTGGTTGCTACGCAAAAGGTAATTGCGGACACCTCCTCCTTCGTAAGAATTTTTTCACCTGGTCCCGAAACGCCAGGGTCAATATCGCAATCGAACTTGCTAATGTTTGCGAGAGTTGCGCAGGTATCGTGGGCCTCGAGGCGAAGTCCGGTGAAAACAGGAGTCATGGCCAAATTGAAGCGCATTTCATTGACTGCATTTGCTACCGGTAGCATAAACCTCAAAAAGTTCTGTCCATTTGTGATTGTAATGCGAAAATCGTAATTCTTCTTCTTTTCGGTCTTCTTTTCGATCAATTTTGGTGGGGAGGGAATCAAAATTTGCTTTTTTGACTTTAATGATGATGCAAGTGCGGCAGCAGACGCAGGAGGTGCCGAAGACGCAGTCGATTTAGGAGGTGCTGTGATACGAGGACGCTTCAATTTCGATGGCTTTTTCTCCTCTTCGTCTTCATCGTCATCACTATCGTCAATAAAATCTTTCATAGAGCTTGAAGACGATTCTGAGTTAGAACTTCCTTCTGATTCAGATCCGGAGTGTGCAGCTTCCTTCTCTACATATTTCCTACTCGTCGCTGACGCGGGGACTCTCGAAGACGCCATTTGTTATTTTTGTTATTATTTATTTATTTGTGTTTTGATATAATATTATTTATTTATTATTAAAAAAATGAACATTGATTTTTTGACCCAATGTGGTCGTGTAAAGAGGACGAGTGTGGAAATGATGAGAGATCGCGGATACAATATTGACGACGAGGTTTGGGTTCTGGATGTAAAGAGAAACGATCTTTCAATAAGTTTGGTTTTTTTAAAAAAAGCTGCGGAACGCGGAATATCTTTATGTTCTTCGTTTAGCAGTCTTTACCGCGCAATGCCCGGTCAGGCAGATATCCCTTTATGTCTCGCTGTTCACTTTTTAGATCGAAACTTCGACGAGAACAAGCAGCGGGACAAGATGGTGTCCACAGAGCAATTCAAGGCTATTTTGCGGGAATACTCTAAGCAGAGCGCAAACAAATGCCTTCTTATAGTTCCTACCAAGCTTTCACCACAGGCAAGAAAGGAGGCTTCTCGATCAAATCTGGGAATCATGCACCACGACGAACTCAAATTCAATGTTGCGAGACACTGCATGGTGCCGAAGCACACTGCTGTTTCGAAAGAAGATGCTGCAGTTTTCTACGAATCAAGAAAAATTGATATGCACCAGCTTCCTCTTCTTAGAGAGTCTGATCCAGTTGCGAAATATTACGGATATGCTAAAGGGACATTAGTGAGGGTTGAAAGACCAGGGTGGACAGTATATCGAGTGGTGGGAAGCGGAGGCGGCGAAAATTCGCTAGGGATTGAAGAGGAGGAGGATGTAGATTTAGAGGATGAAGATGAACATTAAGATATGCGAATAACTCTTCTACCCCTCAAGTGTTGCGGACGAGGAGGAGAAGCATTTTTTAATGAAAGACTCGGTGTTTCGTCGCGAAAAACGTTTGTTTCTACTGCTTCTTGCTTACTCTCGGGCTTTGATTGCCTTTGTCTATGGCTATGGATTTGTCTTGTATGACTATGACTACTGTTGCTGGAGCTGTTGCTAAGGCTGTTGCTAAGGCTGGTGCTGGTGCCGCTATGGCCGTGATTATTGTTATGAATTTGCGGACTGTGCGAACTGTGTATGCGCCTCGGCGACGATTCCAACATTGGAATCTCATATTCGCCAACTTCGTTAAGATTAATCCCAATTCTTTTTTCCCTGAGTCTCTTTGGAGAAAGCCGAAAGTATTTTCTTTGTTCACTGACGCTCTGGCCCATCAAGGTCGCCACGTCTTCGAGATCCTGAGTGCTCATTTGATGAGTATCGAGAGCGCTTATGAAGCTGTGTCGTGCAGTATTCATCGTCACTGCCTTTCCGTCGAAAATCTTTTTGAATGCGCGTTGCGCCCACCTCGTAAAGGACTCTTCGGTTTCAAACTGCTCATTTGTTTTCGGTGACGTGAACAAAACCTTCCTCGGATTCTGCCTAAAAGATTCATTTATAATTTCCTTCAAGGACTGCGGAATTGGCCTTTTCAAAGTCCCGTGAGTCTTGGTCGTCTTGTGATTTCTAACTAAAAGAAAGGACTCCTTGTCTAGTCCGTTCCAAATAAGAACGTTCCCGCCATCCTTGTATTTTTCATCTGCTCCTCTATCTCTTGATGACACGACAGTTACAAGTCCCAAGTCTCCTCCACGCAAGGGCGGAAAGCCGCAACCTCCACTGAATCCGATTAGTAAATGGTTTGCGCTTCCGAACTCGGATTGCCTTAACCTCTGCTCTGTTGAGAGCCATTCAGAATGCGGGCACCAGCTATCTGCTTCTCGCACAGATAATTGGGACGTTTTGGCAACCTTGTCCACCTCAATACTAATCTCCTTGTTCAACTCCTCCCATTTGGATTTCACTAGTTGAAAATCAGCATTGTCTTTTGCTTCCTCGCACTTTAATGCGTGGTGAAAAATGTTACGTACTGTCTTGACCCACGCGTGTTTTGTCCGCAAAGCGTTCTGCGATTCGAGAATTGCATTTTTGGAAGTCTCAAAATTTAATATGGATTTTAAGAGAGGGTTTTGCGTCGTCTGCCAGTCCGGACAGGCGTGCATATAGAAAGACCTGCAAGTCTTTTGATATCCTAATTTCGAGCTCATTGCGAGAGACTCAGCATTCGCAATGCAATCAAGAAGCTTTACGTCACATAATTCTTTTACTGGTGACTCAGACATTTTTATTTCTTTCTTTCTCTTACACCAGAATACTCGACAAAACAAACAAAATTAAAAAAATGTTTTATCTTAGGTCTACTCTTGAAATGTATTCATACTCACAGTTACTTGTTATGCAAAATCTTTTACAAAAATTAATGAGCTTGGATTTGGAATCAGAGTTCGAGGAAGGGTTTGAGAGAGTTACGTGGGAAATGATCCGAAGAGTGAACAATGCGAATCCTGAGAGGGCACAAACACCACCGAAAAGAAAATATTTAAACTAGTAATTTTTGAAGATAACGAGGATCTTTCATCAGCTTTCTCGGCTCCGAATGATCACCGTCTAAATGAATTTGAATCGGCACTTGTCCTAAAGAATTCTTTGCTTTACCGAGCGCCAAGAACTGCTCATAATTAATGAGCTCATCGTGCCTCGATCCAGACATTACGACTTTGAAAGGCATTTTCTGAATCGCCTCGCTCAAGTTTAAATTATGACCCAGAGCTGATTTTAATGAGTAGTCAAGTAATCCGAACATTACAGAACTGCCCCAATCTTTTCTCTGCTCTCTTACATCAGAAAGGCTCGTAAACGGTGACAATAAAATGAGGCGGGGATAGACGGGTAATGCAGTATTTGATTCGACATACGATTCGTACCAGCGTAGCAAACCGTATGTAGCGACGCCTGTCCCCAATGAATACCCAAATAAAACAACGGGGTCACCTTTTGACGCAGCAAGGTCGATGACTTCAGCGGCGGATGCAATTAACAAATCAATGCTCATGGATTGCATTTGATCAATAACGTATATTGTGCAGAAAAATCCCAAGGCTTCAAACGCTTTCAAGATTTCTTCACTCCAATCAATAGCTTCTGACAAACTTGTTCCGAGACCTTGAAAGTATACAACAGTAATTTTATGTTGTAGGAACGGTTGCTCGCTTTCGCTCTTTACGTATGTCGCGTGAACAAAGGGGTCCGAGGTGAGTCGAAACAATCGAGTATTTATAACTTCATTTTTAGAAATGGGAGAACGGTTTGAGACTCCCCTAAACAAGGTAAGGATGTTCCAACCTAATCCAAAAAAATTGTCTTGCAACGGCCTTGCAAAACTTGCTCCTCCCCTTACTCCTTCTTTCCCTCTCGCTCTACGTATACTTTGCCTACTCCTAATACTCTTTCGCCTTGGACTCCTAGGATTCTGTAATTGCTTTTTTCTTAATTTTCTCAAACGACGCTTACGAGACATTATTTTTACGTTTTTATTTTTATGCATTCTTAACAATCCTGTTTGTTATAAATGTATACGTAGTCGAGCCCGCAAATTTTGATTGCGTCCAGGTATACCCATTTATAGATTCATTGTACTCAATAAGACCAGAATTGGGAGAAGAAGGATCAGCACACCCTCCGCTGCATCCAATCAAGGTAGCAACGCCTCCACCTACGAGCCATTCAGTTACGCTCCCCTGGTTCGCATCTCGAATCAAAATTTGACCTGAAAATCTCGGGAAATTATAGGTACCATTTTGAGCAACATTGTAGATTGTGAATATGCGCTGATCAGGATCAAAAGATACCCAAGCCAGGATAAACAAGATTAAGAAGAGAATCATCGCCAGCCATAAGAACGACTGGGACTTCCAACTAAAATCTCTTTTACTTACGTGGGTGGGCGGTGAGGCTGAGGAGGAGGCGACTGAGTCGGCAGTCGGCTCAAAACTTGTCTTGAGAGGCTCAGGCGGACTAATGATGTTCGTCACAGGTTGCGTCAGAACACCGAGAACGGAGACTGGCGCAGAAATTATGGGATTTTTTTTGCCTAAAAGCGAATCCATGTTAGCTTTTTCGTTTTTGTTTTATATATCTTGTGAAGTTTTACTCTTCAACCAACTGGCTTCGCAATGTTTCCAGGTCTCCTTTCCAAACATTTATTAACGGATTAAAACGTTCAGCACTATTTTCTATTGTTGTAAGAGTTTCTTCCTTGTCACTATTTTGCTTTCTAAGGGAATCTTTCTCAGTTTGCCTTCTTCTTGGTTGATGGGGTTTCTTGTGCCCACCTTCCCCACCTTCCAAAGCCTTTTCGACCTTGTCCAGATTTCCCCCCGTTGAAGCTTTTAATTGTAGCCACACGAGTAATGAGGAACCCAGCATTTGCGAAGCAGATGGAAATATCTTAAACAGGTTGATTCCGGCTAAATCGGTTCGCACAGGTGGACCCTTCGAAACGTCATAAATATTTGAATCAAGGACTTCATTCTCGTCCAGCATATCAAACGTCCTCACAAATCCCAAAGATTGACACAATTGCGAACACAAATTTTTGTCGCAGTCTACTGCCACTGACACACGAGACTTTTCAGCATTCGCCTCAAGCAGGACGAGGACGAGCAAGGACGCCAGAAAACTTTCCGATCTATCTTCGTTCTTTCTGCACCACGAATACATTAAAAGCCCCGATTTTGACGCAAATGCAAATTTATCTTCTTCTAAAAAGTTGCTTCCATAGTATGGAAGGTGCGATGCGTCTATTGCGTCTTCTTCAGATAAATTCATCGATATAGACGGATCAAAATCCTCCTTCGTACATGTTGCCAGGGCCACGTAATTTTTATTCTTGTCCTTTACACAAAATCCGTTCGAAATCCAAAAAGGATCGTCTCTATCCCTGTTTCTTGAAAATAAGTGTCTGTTCTTTCCAATTTCGAACGAGCTGATTGGTTCAATTTCAAAATTTAAATTTTCAAGTTCATTTCTAAAAAACGAAAACAAACTCGGGTAATTATCAAGGTTTGCTAAGAAGGATTCCGTTAATTTTCTAACAGATTCTTTTTCGTCCCCGAAACCAATGTCCCAAGAGGCTCCGGCTGACGTTAAGACAAATTTGTTGGTCTCCGCGCCAGACCTAGACGATAGACGCAACGTGCACTGACGCGTTTCAGTTGGACAAACGGACGCTTGTGCAAACTCAAGATCTCTTTCGGGTGACATACCAAAGTGTTTTCTTTGAGATTGAATTCGCGAATCCAAAGCTTCAGCTGCAGAAATTATCATTTTCCAAGACTTAAATTGCTTTTCCGTATCGCGGTCCGTCGACTCACGTCCAGTGTAATATTCCGAAGTTCTAAACTTTTGCGATACCTCTTTGAATCCTTCGTTACGTGGCGGCGATGGGGGTGTTGGAACAGGTTGATCTGTTTGGGCAGTAGCATGAGACCAAGATTCGTTCCATTTTTCAAACATAAATCTTGATTTCTTAACGTCGAGTCCAAATGTATCAAGTAAAATTTGCTCGACGGTTTTTTGAGATAGCGTATTACTAGCCATTTTCTTTTGTTTGTTTCTTTGAAGGGATCTAGGACTTTAGGTTTTTCAACTTAACTTTTCACTAAGCTTGACGCATTTTTTCTTTTCAGTGTCGAATTAAAATGATTCTTGATCGCATTATCAGTTCTTCCCTTCATTAATAACGCCATACGGCTCCAAGAAGGACCAAAGTCGTTGAAACTTGCGCAAATTAAAGCGTCTTCTTCTGGCGTCCACTTATCTTTCTTGACTTCTGGATTGAGATGATTGTGCCACCTCTCGCGGCACTGTTTCGAAGTTCTTGGTGTTGTCAAGAGACCGCAAATTTGAGAATACGACTTAACATTTGTTTTCTCCATCAAGGACTTTAGCTCCTCGTCTTCTTCGCGCGTCCATTTTGACTTGTTGGTAACTGCTGGTTTCAAAACAATTAATTTCTGTTTCTTTTGCGTTGGTGGTTCAAGCAGCAGCTGCAAAAGAGGCCTCTTCTTACGCGGAGCCGTTGACGCTTGAACTATCGGCTTTTCAATTGATTCCGATTCAAGGCGTCTCTTCTTCAAACATCTAAGAGTCAATTTCATAAAATCTTCATTTCTGGGTTGTACCTTCACTGGTACTGGTGGCTTTATTACTGCTTGTACTGGTGGTTTTTCTATTTGCAGGGCCTCGCAGAGGAACGAATTAATATCAAACGTTGCTGACATCTTTCACAGATATTGTGTTTTGCAAAACGTAAAAAAAAAATAAAAATATATATTATTTTTTTTTAAATAATAATAAAAACAAAAGATGAGTTATCAGACTATTAAGAGACACGGTGCGAACAGAAACGCGTATTCAACTGTTCAAAACGTAAAGGCAGCGCCGTCGTTCGCGGTCGCGAGAAGAGCTCTTTATGAAAATTTAAATCAATACTGCTTTGGGAAAGTTGTAGAATTAGTTGAAATGCCTGCAACTGATACAAGGACGTCTTTCTTTCACGGAAAGATACTTGTTGTAAACAACTCTTATTTTCAAAATCAACAAGGTGCAAGACCAACAGCAGAATACTTGTTTTTCGACAAGGCTGGTCGACAAAAATCCATGATTTCCATTGGTCCTGTAAAACTTATTGACACTGTTCACCCGCTAGGACACAAGAGTGCCATCCCGCAACTTGGAGAAATACTAATAGGTCTAAAAGTTGAAAATACGAATGAAAAGAGACTTAAACTTCAGCCATTTATTTTTCGTTCATGGTCAATGAACGGAAAAATAATTCTTGATTTGTTTCGAATGGTGCAGTATGGAACCAAGATGAGCGACTTAGAGATACGACCATTGTTTCGGCAAACGGTTGGCGCAGTCGCCCAAAAAATGAAAGAGGCGTCTGGAGATTCATTACCTTTCGAGCAAAAGGTGTCCATGTTGAAATGCGTAAGGGCTATTGACGACATTTACATTGTCGCAAAAATGATTTTATGGGGAAATGTTAGGATCCTGTCGGTTCTGCATTGTTTACAAAGCGATTCTTGCTTAATTCAGACAGCGACAGACGCAGAGATTGACGCTGCGTCTGATCTTAAGATAAGCGCGACTGCCTTAGAGTTCGTACAAGGCATTTCTCAGAAGTTAAATGACGACAAAATCATGATTCACTTTACAGATTGCTTTAGTACGTTTTCTGGTGTTCTCAAAAGTGGAAATCGGGACGCGAGTGACGCACCATGGAAGCCGTACGATGTTTATCCTCCGCCTGCGGCCGCACATACACCGTATCAGACTCAGACACAGTCGTCAGATGTACCTCCTCCGTGGAAGCCCTTTGATGTCGTTGAACAAAAGCAAAAGCAAGGCTCAATGTCTCCTACATACGCACCATCTTCGCCAATGTTTGGAGGAGGTAATTCACCAATGTATGGGGAGAATACTAATAGTAATACAATTACAAATGATAACGATACACGCGGTGCAGCATCTCCTTTATACGCACCGTCATCGCCAATATATAAAAAGTCGGAAGATTCAAAACCCCCTCTTTTATCTGCTGCCTTACCCGACGAACCCGACGATATGGAAGCTCCGCCTTCGGAAGAGGAAGAGGAGCATTCGCCGTCGTCTTCTCCGCCTTCGAGCCCAAGTCAAAGTGGAGACCAATCTCCCATTGAGCCTCCTCCGACACAAGTGCCAAAAAAGAAAAGTAGGTGGGCGGACGCGAGCGTGTCACAAATGCTAGAAAAATATGTTTGAAGCGAGTGGTGTCAGTTAATAAATAAAAAAACATGGAAAACATAAATATGACGTCGGCAATAGAAGGCATGAGCGTCAGCGAAATGAGACGGAACATGTCTGAAATGAGGCATAAGTTGCATACTCAAAGCGAAGAACACCCCTTCAATGTGTCTAGCTTTTTGGCTAGTGGGTATCCAATATGGAAATTTGTTCACGAAGTTAGCTTAGGATTGCACGAAAAAAGATCATCAAGGACTTCGAGGAAAAAGGAAAAGGAATCAAACAATTAAAAAAAGAGCGAAATGGTGGAAGCTAAAATCATTCTTTTTCGCACAATGCAGTTTTTTATTGCAATGTCATTCATTTTGGCAACAATTATTGTATTTTCATTCAAGGGAGAAATGAGAAAGGACGGATATTATCTCCCTACTTTAGGAGCTGCTCTATGGGCTTCGTTTGCTTTTCAAGATATTTAAAAAAAAAAATAAATAAATAAATTGTTAACGATATATACCAACCAAAAAATGGAAGCTTTGGAGAGGGAAATTGAGGGTAATGAAAATGTGCACGCGAAATTGAAGCGCGCTCACGATGGTTTAAGCGCCTCGGTATTACCGAAAAAACCGCGGAAGAAACGATCAACTTCAGAGTCGTCTTCTGGATCAATTGACCCGACAAATGAGCGCCAAAATAAATCGCCGCAATCGCCCCAGCGTGACCATAATTCAAAATATGACATTGCAAGTACTTTCAACATGTTTATTAACGAAACTTTGCGGAGACTCGTTGAATCTCAGAAAATATCTGAAAGCCGTTGCGACGAAATTAAAATTTCTTTAGCAAAACACAAGTTGGATTCTACAGATGTTTTGGCGGACCTACAAAAAGAACTGTATCGCGTATGCAAAATAGAATACGAGAAAATCGAAGAGAGCAGCGATCGTTTAAATGGATTTGGTTGGTCGAGAACAAAAATTTCTCATCACATGAAGCGGGAACTTCAAAATAAAATTGATACGGCGATAGAGGTGATTCAAAGCTTTATTTCATAGTAAGCTTCATGTCATCAAACGCGAGCCTTGGGGTCATTCTTACATTTCCAAAAAAATCTTCGGTAACGCCTTCGGTATTTGAAGGAACCCTTACGTAGAACGAATCAATGACATTAGTTTGTTTCGTGTCATTACCAAACAAAATGACCTCGTTTCTTCTTTCAGAAACGACGGGAGTTTCTGATTTAAAATTAGTTAAATTCCTTTCCTTTGCTTCCTCCGCTGCCTCTCGTCTCCTCTCTTCCAAAAATGCCTTTTCCGCTCTGTGTTCAAAAGATTCGAAAACTCGCAATGCAATTTGCCTATTTATAGTCTTCAAATCGTCGTTTCTTGACTTGATCAACGTTAACATGTTGATAAAATCAGTGTTTACGTCGTGAAGAATCGACTTCAAATCTGAAATAATTTCTGAATAACGTGTGCTCAACAGTTCATCATTTGACAATGTAACGCCCATCATTGAATAAACCGCATTTACCAGAAGTTCCTGGTTTTTTGCAGATACCAAAATTTCTTGGACCTTCATTCTTTTTTATTTCTGTCTCAAGGTCCTATTGGTTCCTAAAAGTTTTTTGTTTCCAGACCGAAGCTTGTGGCTCTTCTGCTTCTATTTCTTTTTCTCTCTGCATCCGCAGAACATTCGGAAAATCTATCTTTGGTCTCTGTCTCTGTCTATCTTCCATTTCCATTGCATCTCTAAATGCTTGTTCATTATTGAGATTCATTCTTTCGGGCAGTTCAACTAGCCTTGGCAATCTGTTTTTCGTTATTTTCCTGCTCACTGAAGGTAATGTGTCAATGGAAGGCGCGCCCATACTATTCTTAATTGCGGGGCTTTCCTTGACCGGCTGCTTTGCACTTAAGAGTACAGGCCGATTTGGTTCCACTGCAGACGTTATTTTCGGGGCTTTCGTCTGATGCGAGTCTTGTTTCCTGGCATCTTCCATTACCATTAGCGAGCTTTCAGATTTTGCGTTGTCAGCGTTCTCGCTTGAAATCATGCCACCATGCGTCTTTGCTTTCAAATCTGTTCGCCTTGCTTCCTCAATGTGAGGTTTTGCCAAGCCACCAAGACCGCCTATTGCGGATGCGCCCTTAAAGACCGCAAGTCCCAATTTTCTGACAAAACTTTCTCCTTGCTTCCTTGGCTCAAATGTTACTTTACCTCCCACCGACCCCGCACCTGCCGACTGCTCGATCATCTGTAGCGTCAAACGACCCAAAGCAAGGATTGTTCGTTCTTCTGAAATCGGGGTTTGCTCAACAGATGGGGAATCCATTCGCGCGGACATGATTTGGCTGGCCCCGCGCAAGTGCATCAAGACTCGACCTATAGCCGTGGCAATCAACTCCGTTTTCTGTGCTTTTTGCGAGTCCAGCGCCGTAAAGGATTTAGAAAGGAGTCCTCCTACGGCCCCAATATTATTGATGGCCCTTGACCCAATGTTAAGTGCGATTGCGTCGTTTCGCCGAGCGTCCTCGACACTGTGCCCTGAGGGGAGTGTCAAGCCAATGTCGACAAAAACTTTCCCCAAGTGACTCGCCAATATTTTAACTTCCTCTCGAGTCGATGCTTCAACGTGTTTTGATTTTAAATCGTTTGTCTCCTCTGGAGAAGGAATCTGCATTTTCTGAATTTCCTTCAAGATCAAAACTTGGCCATTCTTCCTCGATTCGTCTTGAACCGGATTGGTGCCTGCTGCAACAAGATCGAAATCGGTGCCAACAATTCTTAAAAAGAGTTTTCCTATTTCCAGCGTTAAATCGTCTCTTTTTGAAATCGTCTCGTGAATTGCGTCCTTTCCTCGCGCGTTCTTAGCAAAATTCGCTACTTCGGGCAGGGCTGGAGCGTTTGCACGTTTGCTCTCTTCTTCTTTTGTTGGAACTAAAACTGCCGGACTTGTCAAGCTTCGAGGAGACGTCAAAGTTAGCGCGGATGAGCGCTTTAGAACGCCGTGGTTTTGCCTTGCATTATGCGAAACCGTTAAAGGAATTTTTACACGTTCGCGGGTTAGTTGATCGACCCTGAACGCTTGCGCCTCCGTTCTTACGTTTCTGTATCCCTCCGGGTCCAAATCAGCGTCGCCGTCCATCTTCATGGCAGTCTTCGCAATGACCTTTGCTTTCAACATTAGTTTTTCGCGAGTTTCATTACTTTGCTGAATTTGGCTCTCATTTAAGTTTAAAGCCTGATCCGCATTTTCGCTTTCGTCTCTTTCAACTTCGCGTCTTTCGACTCCGTCCTCTGGTCCACGACCCATAAGAACCTCTCGGTACTTTTTGCTCAATGCAGACGAATCAACGCGATAGTCGCCCTCGGCCTTGACTCGTCTTGCCTTTTCCTCGGTCTGGTCCGGCCATAAAGACGATTTTTTAGCTACTGATTTGGGGTCAAAACGAATTGGATCCAACTTTGGTAAATCCATTGTGTTCTTTCTTTTTATTACAAATTAATCATTCTCATTTTCACTTTCAAGAATGTCAAGAGCATCCCAAACTTCAAAGTAATTAGCCCAAAAAATTGGTGTTTTCTCGTAAATTTTCACTCCTAACAAATTGTTTACAAATATTTGTTCTGCCAAAGCTGCTTGATCCTGCGCAAAAAGAATTTCGTCGTAAGGAGCGTTTGCGAGCTCGGCCGCGTCCCTCCACCAACTGAATGCGTGCTGTGCAGCATACAGCGTATCAATCACATTTCCGTTCTCGTCCCTCTGGTTATAAAATTTCCAAGCGCAGTCGATCATTTGTTCACGCGTAAACGGGACATAGTCGCCTGGGACTTCGTCAATGTCAGATGAGGAAGAGATGGATGATGCAGAAGAGGGCACTTCTTCGATTTCAATTTGATCAAACTGTTCGTCCATTGGAACCATTCTTTTATTAGAGAATAAATAACACCACCCCCCAAACACAAAAATAAAAATAAAAATGAGTATACTTGCAACAGCCCCTGAAGTTTCAGAAATTGAAGAGCGGAGAATACAATTGTCACGTCAAGTTTCAAATTCTCGCGAAGCACAATGGTTGCACGCTCTAAATCAACTGACAACAACTATTTTTATTCAATGCCACGAATTATGTATTGCACGAACTTTTAATAAAAAATCCTTTTTATCATCCGACCACTACAGTGGAATTTTCGTGCATGAAAACTTTTTCTTAAATGTATTCAAATACGATTTTGAGTTGGACGATTATTATCCTAGGATAAATGTTCAGGAGGTATCGAGTTGCGACTTTGTATATTGTTTTGGATACGGAAACTCCAATCAAACTTTAAAGGATGCGGTGGATAGCAAATCTTTATCATTGTCTACAAACATTCCAACAATGTTAAAAAATGCAGGTTTTTCTTGTGCATGGGAAACTACTCACCTAAACTTAACTCCTTCGTTGTTTTTTTGGAAGCAGAATTAATTTAATTATTTAAAATATTATATATAAACACAACTCTTAAAATAAATAATATGCAACCCATCATCACTCGGAAGCAGCTGCGCTCCGCCCACGCATTTGCAGTTGCGGAAAAGGAAAGATGTGCTAGAATAGAGCAAGAGAAGAAAGGACAGTTTGCGGCAGAGAATTTCTATAAGGAAATTATGCGAGTTGCAGAAAATGGAGCGTGGACAAATGCATCTTCCATGTCAATGGAGCTTGGTGTTGCATTCGACTATTTGCTGATGTGGACAAAAAAACATTTCCCAGACTGTGAGATATCGACTGAAATTCGGCACATGAGCAACAACCCGACATATGCGGTTCACGTGGATTGGAGCGCACCTTGTGAAGACATTATTATTGAACGCGAAATAAATACTGCTCCTACTGCTCCAACTGCTTCAACTGCTCCTACTGCTCCAACTGCTCCTACTGCTCCAACTGAACTGCCATCTGAAGAATTGCAGGCTCGCCGTTTGGAAAAGGAAACAAGTTGGTAATTGCGCTCCCAGTTAAACTTGAAATTTGTATAAAAATAAAAAAAGTTATTTACAAATGCCATCCCTCGTTCGTCGCTCTCCGCGTAATAAAAGTCATTTAAGATTAAGACGCAAAAGTTTTTCTCCCCAAAAACGAAGGCGTAGCTTGGTTTTTGGCGGTGAAAGAAGACTACGCGTCTTCCAAAAGATTGCTCCCACTTACTACGACAATTTATTGCCGGGTCTAGTTCAATCAGCCCTTCAAGCTCTTCGCCACAAGGATCAAAATGATTTTATATTTTTTAGAAACAAGGCTATAGAAATGTATGGTATTCAAGCTGTCAAGGAAGAAGCAAATCGTCAGCGAATGTTTTATAAAATTCAAGGGGTTTAAGTTTATTTAAGTTTATTGCATTAAGTATTTATTGATAAGGAAGGATTGCTTACAGAAGTTTTTGAATACGTTTGATATGTGTTATAAAAAACAATTAAGATAAGAATTACCAAGATGACCCATACAGCCCAAAGAGTTGAAGTGCCCTTTGTTTCTGTAGAAAAAGAATTAACTACTGTATAAATGTTGGGACCAGGTATTATTAATTCGTGATAAATTACTATTTTTTGACCATGTAATATTTCAGCTGGTGTAACATAGACTTCGTCGCCGCCGTCAAACCAACCCTTGGCATCGTAAATACCAAGTGCTGTGCGCAAAGCATCGTCATCTAAAAGGTCCGGCCAATTGTCGGCATTATCGTTTCCTACCCAGTCAGCGTCATAAAACTCACAATGGTCCGCATGCAAATTGTCTGTATCATATCCAAAGTAAGCGGAAGCGTTCTCAGTTGTAAGCCAAGTAAAGAGTGCAACGGGGTCCCACCAAGTTTCATCTGCCCGTTTGCTGTAAACGACTACACCTTTCTTACCGTCAAGAAATTTTCCAGAGAATGATTGAAAATAAACAGTTGTTCCTTCATCGTCAATTGATCCTGTGCCTCTTGTGCTCAATTGACCACGCATTGAAATTATACTGCTCCTATTTTCCGCACTCTTGGGAAGTTTACGAAGAGTTCTGATTTCATTTAAAAACTTCTTTTGTTCCCCCGAAATCCTAGCTTTTGCACTTTTCATGCTGTATTTTATTTCGTTTTTTTTTTAATTGTAGAGACGAATTTGTAAATTCCACAAGAATAAACATGAAATCACAAAACCAATGAAAAACATGACTTCCAGTCGATTGCAAAGAACGGAATTGAATAAAAGTGTGTCAAAACCATTCCAGCTTCCTCCCTTCAAAAACTTTGTATAGTAATACGGTCGTCTCTCGTATTCAGATGCTGTCGAACAAACATCGCATGGAACCAGATTTTCAAATGGAAGTATCTCAATCGTCATTTGGTTTTCACTTTTTGCCCTTTTAACTGCCCTCGAAATGCATGCAAGTCCTGTTTGCTCGCTTATTATATTGTGAGGAAGAATGACCCAGGGTGGTAGCTTTTCTATGCATTCTCGTAAAACAATAAGCCAAAAAGGATTTCTGGCTGTCGACGCCATGAAAAAGTTTGTGTAGTGTCCCGCAAAGTTTTGAGGAGCTTTTAGTAAGTATACTTTTGCTTCAGTTTCAGTTTCTGCTTCTTCTTCTGCTTGATCTTCTTTTTCTTGTCCTAACCCTTGAGATACCTTTGATTTTGAATCATATGTATAAAAAAGGTCGTCGATCGGAGCGATAAACTCAATGTCGAGATCGGAATACACTCCGCCATTTACGTACAGAAAGCAGTAGCGAATAAAATCAGCCCTTTGAATTGGAAACTTAAGTTTTGTATAAAAGTCAATGTATTCCGGAAAATGTTTTTCGACAAAGGCTCTATTTTCATTGTCATCAAATAAGACGTGCTTCCATGATGGCATGAAGGTCTTTATGGACTCTGGGGAAGTTTTCCACTTTTCGGGGACTGAATGAGTTTTCCATGTTTGAAAAATGATCCGAGGAATGCAAAGTTGTTTCATTTTGTTTTCCGATACATAAATAATGGAAAAAGAAAAACTTTAATGCATTTGAACACCTATTTTTCGTCAGCAGAAAGTGTGCCGATAATAGTTGCAGGGAGTCCTATAACTTGCTGGAGCGGAGAATTTCCAATCAGATAACTCACAAAGTTCAAAAAGTACTTTAGAAACGTAAAGACAATGAATAGAGGAATATTAAAGGGAAACGGAAGAAGCATTTTTCTTATTTGCTGAGATAGTTTGCAATTTTCAACATTCATCCTCAGAGACCGGAACTACAAACCCATCGTCAGCGTACCCCCGCATCTTCCTCCTCTTCCTCTTTCCCTTTTGTTGGTTCTTGCATTTTTCTTCTTTCCCCAAAGACCTCTTCCCTTCATCCGATGAAGAGGAAGAAGAAGCAGAAGAAGAGGAAGAGGAAGAAGAGGAGGAAGAAGAAGAAGAAGAAGCAAAAGAAGAAGAGGAAGAAAAAGAGGAAGAAGAAGAAGAAGAAGAAGAAGAAGAAGACGAAGAAGCTGCTCCTGCTGGAGACCTCCGTAAAGGAACGACAGGTCCGTCCTCCTCGTCCTGGTCTTCTTCCTCCTTTTTTTTGTCGTTCAGTGCAGACATAATCGCTGTTGTACTCAATTTAATTTGACGATTTTGAATAAATGCGGCCTTGGATTCATACTTTCCTTCCATTTCGTTTTCGCACGATTTGCAGATCCACAAACCCTCAGGCACAGCCGTCAATGGCGGAACAAGGCAAGTCGTGTGCCAAAGAGAATTACATCCGTCACAAAGAATCAGAAGCCCGCCGTTCTTGCAAGCCTCGCACGCATCAGTCTCTGCAGGCTCAATGGCGCCAATGTTGTCATCTTGCTGGATACCAGATACAGCGTCCTCCTCCAACTGCAACTGCAATTGAAGCGCAATCAGTTCATCGCCATCAACAACATGCCGCTGCACTTGGCGCGGAACAATTACAAGACCAACAAGAATTGCAACGAAAGGAGTAGTTGAAGAGGAAGATGATGAGGATGAGGAAGATGAAGATGATGAAGAAGAAGAAGAAGAGGATGGGATACGAACAAGTTCATTCTCAAATCGAAGCTTTGGACGCCTTGACATTTCAATGATGCGCCTCTCCTGGAATTCCATTGCTTTGCTCAACGAAAGCCTTTGAATTTTGCGAATCTCGTCGACACAGGCTCTGCACTTGCAGCAAGTCGATGACTTGGCGCACCATTCAGAGATGCAGGTATAGCAGAAACAGTGACCGCAGTCTACTTTGCCGATGAATTCCTCGTCAAGTAATGGAGACAAGCAAACAGGACATTTCTCTTCCCCGCCCAAGTCATCATCAGGAAAGTAACTGCCAAGAACGCTCGACATTCCTTGACGAGCTGCTTTGAAATGTTAAAGGTAAAAGTTAATATATAGCGAAAAATTTTTGCAATGCTCACCAAAACACGAATTAAAATAATTAATTAATTAATGTATTTGTGACCAAATTTTTTTTAGTTCTTCTAGTTCCTGATTGCTCAACCAAAAATCTACTCTCTGAGTTTTAAAAATACGGTCAAGTAAATTTGACGCGTTAAAGCACGTAGAAATAATTTTGACCTTTATCTCAAAATTTTTTGATTCCATTTTTTCCATGTCATCATAGTAATTCTTGCTTGAATCTATCATTGAGAAAAGCTCAAATTTAATTGAGCTGTTTTGTAGTTGTGTAGACGAATATTCATTTAATTTCGACAAGCGATCATTAAAACACTTAATTTTCTTTAAGACGATGTCTAATGTGTATTGTGGCCTAGGTGGAAAGGGAATTTCGTTTTCTTTAAGTGTCCATATTCGCTTAGGCAACATTGTTCGTTTTGAATTTGCACACGAGTTGTAAGGAGTCATTACAAAGGAATAAGCCTCCATGTTTTTTGAATTACAACTATTTTTTGAATTAAAGTTAATTAGCCATTAATCCAATAAGCGATAAAACTCAAAAACATAAAGCTTGGTAGTCAGGTCTTATTTTGGAGGAGCAAGCAAGATGAGTGTATTGTCATTGTGTACAATCTTGTACCTTGTGCTTTACAAGGAAGTTTCTAATGATTTTTTTCACAAGAACGAAAAGAACATGACCCTTCCAAATTGGACGTACGAGACAAGCCAGAAATGCTTTAAGAAGACATCTGGATACAGCAGCATTACTTTGATCGCACATAAAGAGGCGAATCGCAACGTTTGCGAAGACGAAATGCCTATATGCCATACCGTGTGCCAAAAATGCGTGGGGAAGACGGACTCGTGGGATTCGATAATGGACCATTATGAAATGAGCAAGTATAAAATTGAACCCAAGGGAGCTCTTTTACTTGATACATGTCATTTGCAATGTAATCGAAAGTGCAACTTTGATTACCTAGCTGGCGAAGAGGATAATCAAAGCCTCTGCAGTGATTTGGGATGGGTGTTCGATGACGATGATTAGATATAATAGTTGCAACAAAAACAAATAAAAATGATTACAAATACAAACTCTCCTCCTTATCCACAAACACCAAAAACAATGACAAGTGAAATCGAACATATTTTGAACAAAAATACTGTTGAGGACTTGCATGAATTTATTAAGAGAAGAAAATGTCTGAATTCTTGCAACCTCACGTTAGTTTACTTATTCCATATTGTCCAATCCGCAGGCATTCTCGTAACAACAATTGCAGCCGGATATGACATAAAGGAGCTTATTTGGGTAGGAGTTGGCCTTAATGTGGGAGCTTCGCTTTTAAATGTTTTTGAGAAAACCAACAATGGAATTTCAAAACATCTTCTTAAGGATATTAAATCTATTCGCGAGGGAACGTATGTTGATGAATCCGAATGTGTGGATGAAAAAAGTGACAAGGAAAAAGGAGAAAAAGAAGAAAAGGACGGAAAGGACGAAAAAGAAAAGAGTCTTTTATTTTCTTAACAAGGAACTTAACCTAACCCTAACCCTAAAAGCTTACCCCAATCCCAAAATAAAATGAATAAAGATATTTTGACAAAAATAAATGCTCAACATTTTATCGAACAAAGGTTTTGCATTCAATCGTATGATCCTTCAAAAATAAAACTAGCAAATTTAGATGCAGGAACAGGTAACTTTACACATAAAAAGTGGGTTGATGGAACTGTTTTTCTAGTATATGATAACACCTATGAATTTATTTACAATGTAGACAAGGAAGAATTTGGGGAATGGTTAGGGCATTTTGAGGACTGCTGTCGAATGAGTTGTGATTACTATGGTTGTTCAACAAACTACAAGTAGCTATTGTTCAATCCATCCTACTTGTTCGTCGCTCGTCATACGCATTTCGTACCCTCGAAGAAATTTCCCAGCATTATCAAAAACAAGCCGAAAGCGCGTTCGTCCAAAATGCCGATCAACTCCAATCTTATTTGTCAGCAAAACAAATTCCGAGCCGACTTGCTCAATAGTTCCACGCAAAGTTTGCCTTCGCGAAACATCAAGAGGAGTTATTCCGTGCCTGTAGATTAATTTTTCGTTGAATGTATCGCGAACCAATTCGCCAGACCATCGAGAAGAAGAGGAAATTGGAGGTCCAAATAGACGAAAGGGATTGAAGAGATCGGGATTGTATGAGCGCAAGTACATTGAAGAATATTTGCCCGACGCAATCAACTCGTCTGCTGCTGCTGCGGATGGTGGGGCTGCAAGTGATTCGGATGAGGAAGAAGCAGAGGCAGAGGCAGAGGCAGAGGCGGCAGAGGCAGAGGCAGAGGCAGAGGCAGAGGAAGAGGAAGAGGCAGAGGCAGAGGCAGAGGCAGAGGCAGAGGCAGAGGCAGAGGCAGAGGCAGAAGAGTCCCCAAACTCAAAATTCCCCGAATCAAAGTCAAGGGCAGAAGAGGCAGGTGGCCTTCCCCGTTTTTTCATTAAGCCCTTTTTCGATGGTGAAGGAGGACAAGAGGGAGACGAAGCATAAAAAGAAGAAGAAGAAGAAGAAGAGGAAGAGGGAGAGGAAGAGGAAGAGGAAGAGGAGGAGGAGGAGGAGGAGGAAGAAGAGGAAGAAGAAGAAGAAGACAAAGCCATAGTCGCTGAAGCTTGTGCCGCTGCGAGCTGCGCCGCTGCAAGTTGCTGCATTATCACATTTTTTTGCATTTCCGAAAAAGCAGCTCGTTCCGCTGCAGCATTGGCTGCAGACTTAGCAGCTTCCATTTGAAAAATGTAGGAATCGTGTTCGGCCGCCCTTGTTCTCCGCTCTGCTTCCCGCTCAGCTTTCTCAGCCTCACGTTCCGCCTTGGATTTTTCAGCCTGCTCAATAAATTTTGCATATTGAAGTTGAAGCTCGTCGGCGCGCGCCCGCTGCTGCTCAATTTCCTTATTCTGCTCGCGCTGTGCCGCCTCGGCTCGCATGCGCTCGCGCTGAAGTTCCTCGGTCAAAAAACGTTGCTTTTCTTGAAGCTCTTCAGATTGCCTGCGCTGAAGTTCCTCCGTTTCGCGCATTCTCTGCTGGAACATTTCTCGATCCTTGTCCATTTGAATTTTGCGAAGTGCAGATTCAGCCTTTTCATTTTCATAAACAGCCAAGGCTGCGGCCAACTTGCTCTCTGTCAATAAATGCTTAAGTCTAGAGGCATGGGAAGGAAGGGACTCGATCGGAACAAATTGGCTAGATGGAGATGTTGAAGACGCACGAACGATTCCAACACCACCAGCGGCGGAAGCCCCAGAAGCGGACAAGACCGAATTAGATCTCTTTCTATTATTATTATAATTAGAACCAATGGTTTCTGTCTGGTCTGGCAAAGCCGAGCGCGAAAAAACTCCACAAGATTTCAAGAAATCTGTCAAGGAAGGATACACTTGAGGAGGTTGGAGAGGAACTTGAATACGGCCCACTTGTTCCTTTGAAATATAAGGAGAACCATCTGATTGATTGTGACTGACAAATCGATCAGGATTTATGAGTCGAGGAAGCTCCGAAAGAGATTGTTTTTCGAGCAAAGCAAGGTCTGCAGGGGAAATGAGAGAAAGGAGATATTTCTCGTAGTTAAAAATTTCGGGCGTTTGTTCAAAGTCGAAAGGAAGAATCATAAAGACGATCCCCTTTTCGGGCTTGTCGCACAAAAAAAAGACTTGCTCAGGAACCATTTCAACGAATCCGAATTTTGAAGAGTAGAGCCCAATGAGGTCGTCCTTTAGAGTTCCACATAAATGCCTCCTGTCAACTGCCTCGAGAATTACGCTGATTTTTAGACGACGAGCGAGACGAAGGCAGAGCGCAAAAGAGAGAACTCCGCTGCTCTTGGCGAGTCTATCTGCCAAAATGAGTGTTACGTGCATGTAAGAAGAGAAGGAAGTGGAGGAAGAAGTGGAGGCAGAAGTGGAAGATTGAAGAGAACAAGGAGATACGCAGCAAGATGAGGGGGCGCGATTAATCTCAAACATGCAAAGACCCACAAGACCTGTTGCAACCCTTTTCCCATTCATGGGCAAAGGAGAAAAGTCTGACCCATTTACCGAAAGAAATTTTGGATTTTCGCCAGCAAGAAACTCAGCAAAATCAATTGATTTTCTCTTGAATTCCTTTCCAAGACATTCGTCTCTGCGTTTAAGAAACTCTTCATAATCATAAGATCCACCAAAATCAGATCCAGACGCAGAACCAGACGCAGAAGCAGACGCAGAAGCAGAGGAGAAAGCAGAGGAAGCAGAAGCAGAAGCAGAAGCAGAAGAAGAAGACTGAAAACCTGTGCTTGACCTTCTTGGCCTCGATTTTGATAAAGACAATGATGGACAAGTAGACTGACGCTGCAAGGGTCTAAATGCGGATGGACGACGAATTGGTGCCTCAGTAAATGTAGACAAAAGATTATCAAGTCTTTTCGAAGATTCAGAGATGGGATCGTCAAAGGGAAAAATGGAGCTCGAAAGATGCACTAGAAAGCCACCATGAGCAGACGAGACGCTATTGAAAATGTATTCGGGAGAAATCGAAGTTGTTCCGTTTGATCTGCGACAAAGATCAACGCAGAGAAACTGAAGAATGGGATGCACAACCATGAAGAGGAAAGGATTCTGCGAACCAAATGTAGGCATTTTCTGTTCGCATTTGTAGACGACGCCTTCATCGAAATTGCGACCATCAATTCGAGGATCAAACACACGAAAACTTGAAGGATCTTTAGGCATGCGAAAAATCCTCATTAATAAAGTGGCTGGAAAAACGCGATTATGGCTGCCAAATTTAGGATATTTTTGTTCAAGCTGAGTTCTCGCAAATGGACAAGGAGCCAGAAGATTGTATTCAGAAGATGCAGATTTAGAGGTAGAGGAAGAAGAAGAAGAGGAAGAAGAGGATGAGGAGGCTGCAGAAGAAAAGGGGCGCAAAAGCAAAGACGGAAAACGTCTTGAGACTAGAGTGCTAAAATCATCAGCAGACGATGCAGAAGCCTTCAAGAGCTTTTGCCTCTGAATAAGTTCCGCTGCAGCGGCCGATTCGTCGAGGCTCGAACGTAAACGTTCGTCAAGGTCATCCTCTTCAAAATCTTCTTCTTGAACATCATGTTTCAAAGAAGAAGGAAGAGATGAAAAAAATGGGCTTGCGCCACCTGAAAGGGATCCTGGTAGGGCATCTGCGTCTTTTTCCCCTTCTCCTTCTGCTCTTGAATCGAAAGCGGCGAAAGAGGAAGAGGAAGAGGAAGAGGAAGAGGAGGAGGAGGAGGAGGAGGAAGAGGAGGAGGAAGAAGAGGAGGAGGAAGATGCGGCGACTTTACAAATCTCAGCAGATTCAAAATTCATTTTTGAAGTCAAAATTTGGTTTTACGACCCGCAAGCTCTCCAAGACTGTAAAGAATTGCAACCTCTAGAATCTGAGACAAGTTCGAGTCGAAATCAACGAACTTTTATATTTTTTGTTAAAATTTTTTAATTCACATATTTTACATAACCTCCTTAAAAAAACAATAAAATTTATTAAGCATATTAAAGAAACACATTAAATAATAATACAAATATTACGGATACTATGGAAGCTACGGATACTATGGAAGCTTTCGTTGTAGTTCAACCTCGCAAGAAAAAGATCGTAACAGTTTTAGATACAACCATTGTCCTAAATAACGAAAATACATTTTCTGAAGCATTTAGAGAGAGAGATGAGAAAGCGATTAAATTAACCAAGACAAAGACTTCAAAGAAGATGAAGAAGAAGAAGCTCATCGAAGACAAGACCAAGATCAACTCCAAGACCAAGAAGAGAATAACTCCAAGCTGGGAACTTCTTCTTGAATGTGCAATTCGCGCTGAACAAATTGGTAATATCGGAGTGGAAGTTTACGGAAGGTTCTACTCTGCGTCCGAAATAGAAGATAGGTGCAGATTTATGAGTCCAATGCCTCCTTTTAAAACTATGAAGTCTGCATACGAAATTAGAACAGAAGGGTGATGGAGATGAAGTAAATTGATTTAAAACACAAAAATCCGAAAAAGCAATAATACACACAATTTGACAAAAGTAGAAATTTTCTACAAGACAACACGAATTCCTTAGTTTTGCCTTCCACGCGTCTCAAACTTCTAGATTTAGGTTCTGGTGCTGGTAGCGGGTCGTAATATTCTAGGAAAATGAACTTTTGCAGCGAAAAGTATGCAGACTGCCCTTCGGCCAAGTCTTCTTGTCTTCTTACAAGGCTCGAAGTAAAAGAGAGGTGTATAATGCAGCTCATGGTTGAGCTTTCAAGCTCAATTGCGGATCTTAAGGCGGCAAAGGTGGAGAACAAGAGGCTTCGAGAGTACGCGAATTCTTTCAAGACTCTTACGGACGCTCTTCAAGACTACGAAAAATCATTTCTACCTAACAACAACAAAGTTAGACGCGAAAAGCGTGCGCGCAGCATGCGGATCCATTGCGAGTGCGAGAGCGAGAGCGATTGAAATCACGCCTCGTCAAATTCAAAAGTCGAAGAAGCAGAAGCAGAAGCAGGAGCAGAAGCAGAAGCAGAAGCAGAAGAAGAAGAACCAAAAGCAGCCCCCAAAGCAACCCCCAAAGAAGACGAAGGAGCTGATGTAGATGTTGTAGATATAGCAGATGACGTATCCATCGCTGTGTTATTACGTCTCTTCTTAAAAACAGAGATAGACTTACCTGTCACATGTGTGTTACATAAACTGCAAGCGCTCTTGCTTTCAGTCATCCACTTGATCGCGCAGTCCTTGTGAAAAAAATGTCCGCATGAGAGCTCTGCAAGAATGCTTTCTTCTGAAAACTCTTGGAGGCAAGTGCTGCACTTTGTGTCCCCGCCTACAGAAAGGGACATTTGAGAAGTGTAGTTTACAGATTTAAAGGCAATCGGGAGCAAAAGTTTCTTGTCCTCTCTATGAATTTTGCACATTTTCTCTAGATCGTTTAGAACAAATGCATGAGTTACCTCTATCTTTTCAATTTCCTCGTCCTTCTCTTCAATCGCAGTCTCAAGCCGCTCGACTTTTCGCCCAAGTTTTCTTATTGTTGTATTCGCAGTTCCCACAATGTGCTTTATTGATGAATGCAGCATGCGGAATTCCTTTACGATTTCGGCGTCCTCGGTTAAGCGAGTATAGATAGATTGTTTTACTTCGCGATTTAGTTTTTTAAAGACATTTTCGCTTAAAACAGTCACTGAACCCAACAAAGACACAAGCCCCTGTACATCATTTTTTGCCGAAGCAGCGACATCTCCATCACTTTCGCTATCCGATGTAGCCATTTTTAAGATTAATTTAATTAATTTTGTTGGTGGTTGTTTATTATTAATTAATTTATTATTTATTTACAGAAAATAATAACAATCAGCCACACTCATCTTCTTTTTCCATTCAAGATGGAACAACTCGCCGCCACCAACGAGACCAACCGACTGCTCACGCTGATTCTCGCGGAACTGAAGACCAGCAACGAGACAGCCCGCAAACAAGCCACCGCCGCTGCAGATTCCGTTACCATTGGCGAGAGTATCATGGAGATGATACGAAAGTGGGCATTGTGGCAAGGACCAGCAGGGTTGTGTGGAAATCAAGTACATCTGTGAAAAACGGAACATACTAAAAAATGGAGACTAATCAATTTCTTGCCGAAATTGTTGCCGAAATGAAGACTGCTAATGCACTCTCTCGTAAACAGTTAGACTTACTCAAAAATTTAATGGAAATAGTTGAGGGTTTACAGAGTATGATGCGCTACTGGGGGAAAATCGCTGGGATATGGAATTAATTGTTCAATTTTTGCAACTCAAAATTTATTTCAATCCGTGCCTTCATCTCCACTAAATTCACTAACAAGGAACATCGAAGATGAGTTAGATGGGGAGTCTGTCTTGTGGTGGATTTGCTTGGAGGTCAGCCGAGGCGCGAAAGGAACGACGAGATCCGCCTCGGCGATGCCGATGCATTCGATTTTAGGATCAGAATTTGTAGAAGAAGGAGCAGAGAATTTCCAAGAGAAGGGCCCCGTGCCCACAATTGGGTTCATTATTCCGCGCTTCTTGGCACTTGTCTTCATGTCCTTGATGGCGTCGATCACGAGGTCAGTGCCCCAAAAGGCGTGCTCGAGAACCGGGTCGCCCTTGACGCCGTGCGCGAGGGTCGCACAGACGATTGAATTGTTGACAAGGAAGCCGTAAACCTCGTCCTTGCTCTCGCCGTTCACTCCGCGAACTGCGATGCTGACGACATTCTCAAATCCATGGTCGTTAATTGAGCCGCTTGGCGCCAGGATTTTGGGAATGGAGCTCTTGCACGGGAACTGCCACTGGTCGCCGTACTTGAGGTTGGTGTGGCGAACCGGGTGCCAGGCAGTTGTGATTGTAAAGGAAGACGAAAGGCCGCCGGCCACGAAGCCCGAGTTCGAAAAGTAGGCGAGGTCCGTGCCAAGCTTGGGCTTGGTAATAACCTTCTCGTAGACCTCAACGACCGTGCGCCCGTCGACGCCTCCAAAGATAAAATCGCCGATCTCGACGTTCTCGAGATGCTTAAAGGTGCCGTCGGCCATGGAGACGATGCAGCGCCCGTCGACGCAGCCGCCGTGAGGATTGTACATATTGGCGAGAGCGTTGCTGTTCATGCGCGAAGTAGAGATTGCTGCAGCCGAACCAATTGCCGCAGCACGAGCCTCGCCCTCGGTTGCCAGACGGGCCATGACAGTGGTAAAGATGCGAGCAATGCGAGTCTGCAGGATTGGAAAATTTGGAGATGTCTGGTAGATTTGAAGGCCCTTGTCCTTAAAATTCGCGCAAATCTTGAGCTCGTGCGCGCGAGAAAGCGAAGTCAGGTAATTGTTGCCCCACTTCTTGAACACTGCTTGGTCCGAGACCGAAAGAGCCACCTCGCCGTACAGGTCCTTGAGAAATTCGGCCAGAATGTAGGTGGGAGGCGAACCGGCTGGAGCCGAGGAAATTGACGACTCAATTGACTTGATGAGCTTTTGATTGCAATCCTGAGCACCAGCGAAATTAGAGAGGGAGCAGGATGTCCGCATGGAACGGAGGGAAGACGCCAGGTCGCGGCGGCAGGCTTCAGAAACCGGGTCGAGAACGACTTGATTGTCCTGCGCGCCCCAAGCAGCTGCGCTATTCACAAAAGCAGTGGCAGCCATGCCCGGGTCTGAAATGTAAGAGAAGTGGCCGCCGGTCTTAAAAGCGATAGATTCAAGTAGAGGAACGTCGAGATTATTCCCAAAACCAAAAATGTTGATTTTGGGACTAAATCCGTCAAGCATCATGCTCAAATCCGATAGAGAAGCCTCGTAACCACGAAGGTTAGGAGGATCAACGTTGGGAACGCCGTCCGTAAGAAGGTCGATGGAGCAAGGAAGCATCTTGCCGATTTTCTTGCAGTGAGCGTACTCAAGTCGCATGGAGAGCTCAATTGCGCCCCATAGATTTGTCGAGCCTCCTGCAATCATTCCCTTGAGTGCCTTGCTCATGCTGCTTCGGTTCAAGTCGTTCATTTCGGAGATAGGACACAAGGTTGAGGCCGAGTGGTTAAAAAGAACGACGCCAGCGAATTGATTTTCGGTCATGGAGTCAACGACGGACGATGTGATTTCAGCGACAAGCTCGACATTCTGCTTGCCTGTGCTCTCCTTTCCGGCAGTCGCAGGGTCTCCCATTGATCCAGAGATGTCCAGAGCAAACACTTTGACTGTCTGGAGATTCGAGAAGGCTGGGCCAGAGCCAGAACCAGAACCAGCCGCCATCATGGCTGAAATTGATGTGTTCTCGTTTAAGTCGGAGGGATCACCCATTTTTAAATTACGACCCGCAAAGCCGTGCGGTTCGTAATATAATGCTTTTAAAGACGATTGGTGCAAGGTAGGCAGGCGATTGGGGTTCTCAAGAAAAAATTGCAATAAAGTAGAATTTGTCGATTTGATTGATTTTATTGATTGAAAAACATAAAAATTTAATTAATTTAATTAATTTAATACTACTGTTCCTTCTTCGTTCAAAATTTTTACAAAATTTTCCCCGAGGTTGTGAGTTGTGAGATGTGAGGCGGGGCCTAAGACGGGTCGTAAATCTTTCTTTCCGCATTAGCCATAAGCATAATGCCGTCAGAAATTGATAGCATTTTGAAGGACTGGGAGGTTTATTATTTGGCGAGGAGACCATTGGACAAGGAGTTTTTGAGGGAACGAATTGCTCTTAAATATCCTCTTGAGGACCTCTTAAAGAGAAGAGACAAGGCTTTGGAGTTGATGAAAATTGATTTTAACATGTTGATGAATGCAAACGGAAAGGTAAAGTACATTGACTATGAGGATGACAATGTAAAGATTTACTATAAGAAGGAGCTAACGTTCGAAAACTTTGTCGACATGAACCCCTTTTCGACCGCTTCGAAAATAATCAAGGCCATTGTTGAAAAGAAGAAGGAGAGGTGGCTGCTTCTCTCCTTGTGTGAGGACAAGGTTCGCAAATCATTCATCGATAATTCCAAACGTTACATTTTCGATAAGCTTTCTTCAGATCTTCAGATCTTAGAGTATTCCTATGACTCCGAGTGGAGATCTTTAAGAGAATTGACTCACTACAAGAAATTATTGGAGCAAGAGGAGAATGAGCACTTTAAGATTTTCTGGGACCGGTTACGGAAAGACATTTTGGACGAAATTGAGATTTTTACGCTTCGATTCTTGCCTTTTTTCTTTGGAAATTCTGTTGTGAACAAACACATCATTGACTTAATCTCTTTCTATCTGGACTCTACTTGGAAATCGATCATTCGCAAACGCTTTTCGGCGCACATTTTGAATATCTTCATTCAATATGACCTTCTAGATAAATTTCGCAAGACAAAAGAATTGAGAATCAAGATTTTGAATGAGGAACGAATCAAGAAAATGAAGGAAAAGGAAGAGGCTCGACTTTTGAAGGTGAGAAAAGAGGAAGAAGCCCGGGCCATGAAGGATTTCAAGGCGGCCGAGCTTCAACCCGCACTCCTTTCGCTTGCGTTGGACAAGCAGAATATCCACACGGGCGCAGTCAATGTCAAAGCGAACCAGGCCATGGACAGCATTTTGAAAACGGTGGTTTCAGAAAGCTGCGGCATTTTCAAATTAATCTCTCTTCTTAATCGTGTTTGGTGCACTTTTTTGGCCAATAATTCAATAATTTTTGTTTCAGTTCTTATTGACATAAAAAGACATGCCGAGAATATCTTTTACATTAATGAAATGGGAGAAACGGTTCAAGAATTGCGGTACCAAAGGCTTCTTTGCTGCGTCGTCCAGAAGATTGAGAATAATTTCGAAAACAAGAACGAACTTTACATTCGACTTTGGGAAGAATGCGTCGACTCTGTCGGCATGTGCTTCCAGGGTCACATGTCAAGGCTCTGCAATGTCTTTTCCGGCTTCGACCCTGACTTCCCCTTGGTTGCTTCGCGAGGCGAACAAATCCAAGCTGCATTTCAGGACTTGTCCACGAAAAAAATTTCCTTTGTGGAAAAGAAAAAGGAGGCTTTCAAGATTTTCGAAAAGTTTTTGATTCAGGACGAGGAGACAAAAAATGCTTGGATAGAGGTTCTCGATACGGACGAAGCAAATTAGCTTTCTTTTCAAATCAACTTTTTTTCCATTTTTTCTAAAGCCTTTTCCATTCCTAGAATTACTCCTTCCAGGCATCTGACTCTGTGAAGGATTCGTTGAACATTTCGGTCCTTGTCCGCGCTCGGCTGCGTCAGAATTTCGACAAGAAGTTTTTCAATGAATTCTGAGTCTTCATTGATCTTTTTGTTTTGTTCCAAATTGGGGGATTGCTCGAACATTCTTGAGGGTCAGGAGATGTGATTGCTCAAAGGGTAGCGATTGCTGATCAAGGGAATGCGAGGGAATGCGAGCGATGAAAGGAGAGCGAAGATTTAGTATTTTAATTACTCTCCTTTTAATTAATTTAATTAATTAATTATTATTAAACCAATTGTACGACGACGAAAGAGTGTTTAAGTTTAAATCTCAAAAAATTCGTAAGTCGACCGCGCGAGCTTCGAAGTTGCGCTAAAGTGTTTTAATGACTGTCTTTAGCTTACAGGCTAAGCGGCGGGCCGTAATTTGTTTTTAAAGACACACAAAAACTAACTTTGAATTTTTTGAATTTTTGGCCTCCCCCTTCCGACACCCTCCAGACCCACAAAAAACACAATCGTCCAGTACGCAAAAGTGAGTACCACCCAATCTTTAATAAAACCCACCCTAACCTAATTGGAATTGCATTCCTTCGCGGTCTAAGGGGTTAGCGGGTCGTAAAAATTTGATTTGAGCGAAAGCTGACCATTTTTCTTTTCTTAGCCTTCCTCCTCCTTCCGCCTTAGCTCCAAGATGTCCGGCTCCGGCTTTGCCCCGCAGTTCCAGCAGCAGCAGCAGTACGAGCAGAAGCACAAGTCGCAGATCGTCGTGAAGCCTATCGCCAAGATGAGCGAGGAGGCCATCTTCCGCAAGTCGTTCGAGCGCAAGATCATGAAGCAGTTTTCGGAGTTCGAGGCGTCGCAGAACTACTACGCGCAGATGTACGGCGAACGCTTTGAGATCGACGGCAGCGACGAGAGCGCTTCGATCGTGTCGCACGCCTCGCACAAGACCTTCACGCACGTCGGCCACCAGATGGCCGCGTCGCTGGCGTCCGGCCCGCAGACGCCCATGACCAGCACGTCGCCCATGTCGCCGAGCACGTCGCCGGGCATGCCGGCCTCGACCTTCTTCTACCCGCAGGACCCGCAAGCCATGCAGCAGCAGGCCATGCAGCAGGCCATGCAGCAGTTCCAGCACCAGCAGGCCATGCAGCACCAGCAGCAGGTTATCCTCGAGCAGCAGCAGATCATGCGCCAGCAGCAGCCTCCGGCCTTCCAGCCCATCCAGCAGCAGCTTGCCGCCGCGGCCGCGCCTTTCCACTTCCCGGCCGCGGCGCCCAAGCCCTACGCGGCGGCGGCGGCGGCGGCGGCGGCGGCGCCCCTCGTGGCGGCCAGCCAGAAGGCGGCGCCCAAGCCCTCGGCGCAGCCCATCGCCAAGCCCTCGGCGGCGGCCATGGAGGCGGCCATCGTTGACGGCTCCTACGCGCGCGGAGGCGGGGGCGGAGGCGGCGGCGGCGGCTCGTTCGATTCGGCGCCCCAGGCCTTCATGGGCCCCTCCGTCATGGGCAAGGGCAAGGGCCTTTCGAAGGCTGAGCGCGATGCCGTCAACATCAAGCGCCAGATCGAGCTGGCGAGCGAGCAGGTTAAGTCCTGCCCGGAGGCGAAGGCCTGGATCGACAAGATCGCGTCCTTCATCCGCGACTGCAACGAGTGGAAGATGCTGGCCGACCTGGGCCAGTCCTCCAACGGCCTCGCCAAGCCCGCCGCGTGCGCAGCGCTCAAGCCAGCGCTCAAGCTGAAGGACGCGCTCATGTCCGACGAGCGCTTCGTCGTCAAGGGCGACAGCGTGGGCCTCTTCGAGTGGTCCCAGGAGGGCGAGGGCGAGGCGGAGGCGGAGGCGGAGGCGGAGGCCGAGAACAATGCTGCCGGCGACCTGAGCGAGGGCGCGGACGTGGCGCAGCAGGCGCAGGAGGAGGCGGAGGAGGCGGAGGAGGTGGCGGACTCCCGCAAGGTCTTCTATGGCCGTATCTACTTCAAGTCCGACACATTCGCCTTCATCAGCTTTCCGGCCGAGAAGGACGAGGCGCACCAGGCGCTTTTTACGGGAATGTGCGACTGGCTCAAGGCGCAGAAGGAGAAGGGCAAGAAGAAGGCTAGCGTCATGGCCTTCAAGATGATCGGCTCCGAGAAGTTCGGCCAGAACCTCATCGCCTACAAGAACGAGTCCAACTCCGACGTTTTTGACTCTCTCAAGCAGCTCGACAAGATCGTCTTCTACATCAACGAGATGGTGGACAACGACGGCGAAAAGTGCTTCCAAGCCGTCGAAATCATCCCCGCCGAGTAGGAAAGGCGGAGAGGGAGAAAGTTGAGTGAAATTGATCGAATTAAACACAAAAAGCCAAAACGCCAAACACAGTTATAATAGCCAAACACATCGTTATAATTAATGAAAAAAATCAAAATTTTTCCGCTTTCATCATCAAACACCAATCAACAAAGCATTCGATTGAGAAACGATTCAAAAGGCGTTTGCATTGGGCGGCGGTTCGTAAAGAGGTAAAATGGATGTGATTTTGCAAGCCGCAGACGCCTTGGCCGCTTCGAGCTCCACCAAACAGCAAGCAAACGCTCCCTCGCTTCTCAAGATCCAGCGCCGCCTTGACGAGCTCAATAGCAAGCTGGAGCTTATCCTGTCGCTTATGAAGGGGCAGAAGACTCTGATGATGAAGATTCAGAAGGACAAGATTTTGGAGACAAAGACGCGCTCTGTCATCAAGCTTGCCTCCAAGGACATTTCTAATGTCTCGTCTTCCTCACGCGTCCTGAAGCGCACTTCAAAGACATCTTCTTCTGCTGCCTTGTCGTCTCCTTCTCCTTTTCCTTCTCCTTCTTCTCTTTCTTCTCCTTCTACTTCTTCTTCTGTCTTGAAGTTTCAGAGCTTGAAGACTAAGGAGTATTACGACAAGTATCCCGAAATCAAGAAGAAGTTTTGGGGCGTCGGTCCCGGTAGGCGGTCCTCGTCGACCTTGAAAAAGATGGACCAGCTGATTGCGCAGCTGAAATAAGGTCGGAAGTGAATTGATTGAATTGATTTAAAAAAAAATTAAAAGCGGAAAAATTACAGGCATCCCATTTTCACCAATAGAATTCAAAACTGGAAAATTCTGAAAATCAAAAAAACTTTGTTCCACGTCCTCCGCGCCTCGCAAACCATTTTAAGCATCTTTGAAATGGCAAGCCCCGCGCAGGCGGGTGGTAATTCGGCGGATTTGGCAAGAATCATCGAAGTTGTTGCCGACCTAGAGACTTCATTTGGTGGCCAAATGCAAGCCTTTGCGGCGCGCCAAGCGGCTTTCGAGAAGGTCGCCGATGTTGGGAGCATCAAGCAGCGCCTGCAGCAGATTGAGACCGCGGACATCGAATCGGTGGCGCTAATCAAGCAGATCATGAAAGACCGTGAATTTTACAAGGCAGAAATTGACAAATTGAAGGCGGATAACGAGACCTTCCGCAAGCGCCTCGCAAGATCCTCGGCCGCCTTCCGGCCCCAGATCAAGAAGTCCGAGGACGAGGAGGCAGAAGATGACGAGGAGGAAGAGGAGGAGGAGCAGGACGAGGAGGGCGCAGGCGCCGCCGCAGCCGGAGGCGGCCCGTCGAAGGCCAAGGCCAAGGCAGTCAAGGCTGCCAAGGCTAAGCGCAAGCGCGAGGAGGAGGAGGATTCGGACGATGACGAGGACGACGACGGGAGCACGGAGAGCGAGCGCTCTACAAAGCGCGCCAAGACCAAGCAAAAGTCGACCAAGGCCAATAAGGCGATAAAGAAGCCCATTCCTGTCAGTGAGCTCTACGACTTTGAGCTCGAGCTGCTCTTTGACGACGTCGACAACTTTAGCAAGCGCAGCCGATGCCAGCTCTTCTTGCACCTTAAGGAGGGATTTAAGACGGAGCTCGATGAAATCTGTGGCGACAAGGAAGAGGTAAGCCGCGAGGTTCTCGAGAAGCTCTTTCAAGACATCGAGCTTACGGCGCACGAGCAGCGCCAGATCCAGCTTGACTGCTGGGGCATCATGACGCAGGACGAGCCCAAGGGCCGCGGCCGCCCCATGGCCTCCGTGGGCCTCTTCAAGCGCGCCAAGGCGTGGGCCACGTCGCGCAAGTTCGCCTACAAGCCCGAGAAGAAGAAGAAGGTGAAGAAGGAGGAGAAGAAGGAGGAAGAGGGAGCTGGCTCTTCGTCTTCGTCTTCGTCTTCGTCTTCTTCGTCTTCGTCTTCGTCTTCTTCGTCTTCGTCTTCGTCTTCTTCTTCTTCGTCTTCATCTGCGATCTTGCCTTCCGCTCCCTCCAGTTGGTCTCCTCGTCCTTCGCTTCCGCGCTCGGCGCTTGAGGGTTTGCTTGACGCGGATGGCCTCTGCATTGCGGAAGGCTGCGAATGCGATGACCATAATAAGTGAATTTAATTGAAATTGAACAATTTAAGCCTTTTTTCTCCGCTTTTTCCGCTTTAAAAGGGGCTCAATTTATTTCAACTGTTGCTAAATTACGCGCTCTTTTCGCCAGCGCCATTTTCGCCATTCTCAAAAAGAATTCCAATATGTTGTAGGATGATGTTTACGTCCTTGTCGCTAACAGCAAGAAAAGGGCGGTCTGGAATCACAATGCGCTGATGCTTGACCTCTCCGATGGGCTCAAGACATAAAGGAGATGCGCTGTCATGTCCAAAAAGCCCATTTACCTGAAAAATGTTGCAAAGAATCTTGAAGCCCAGTGAATCGAGAGCCAAAGCAACCTGGGACTTGAGATTCTCACAAGAGCAATCTGCTCGTGGCGAGCAAGGGTCCGGACTCATCTCGCTTAATCCTCGCAAGAAGGCAAAATGCAGGAGAGAAAATTTTGTGTCTTCGACTGGGCTGGTAAAGACGCAAAAGCAAAAAACGTCCTCTCCATCAAATTTTGCAGAAAGCAATGGGCTTTCGATGCAGCAGAGATCTCCTAGCTCACTTGATATCGAAATCGCGGACACAGAAGAAGAAGGAACGCAAAACATTACCTTTATCGAGTCCAAGTTGACCTCTGACGCAAAAACGCAGGCTGTGTCCATTTTTCAAAGAAAACAAATTTTACGACCCGCAACTACTTCAAAACGATGTGAAATGCGCTTATCATGCGATTTGGATGAAAATTTCAGTTAAAACAAGAGGTCTTTGATTTACTGAATTAAATTAAGATCTTCGGACGATACATCAAAATATTGATTTGATTTTGTGATTGCGTCCGCATCCAAAGAACGATAAAACTATACTTACACACGATGTAACAATTACAATGCCGGCAATTACTTCCGCAGTTAACTGATCCTGCTCCATTTAATTTCACACAGATTTCATTATTTCTACTCATTGCGCTCGCGCTTCTTGGAACGGCTCTCCTCGTCCTCCTCTTCCTCCTCGTCCTCCTCTTCCTCCTCGTCCTCGTCCGCGGCCACCGCGTAACCCTTGAGCTTCGGGAAGAACCACTTTTCTTCCTCCTCGTCCTCCTCGTCCTCCTCGTCCTCCTCGTCCTCCTCGTCCTCGTCCGCGGCCACCGCGGCAACGGCCACCACCTTCTTGAATTTCTTAAAACCCTTGAGCAGCGGGATGAACCACTTGTTTTTCTCAATGTGACTCTGCATGAGCTCGTCCCTCTGCGTCTTGAGAGCAGCGTTCTCGTAAACTAACTCCTCGATGCGCCGAAGAAAATCCTTGCGCTCTCGTTCAAATTTTTCGGCCTCGTATTCGACCTCGTCCTCAAGCTCTCCGTCCTTAATCTCCACGGGCTGCTCGATGGGCTGATCAACAGGCGCGGGATTCTTGATTAGCTGTACGATGGGCATGCTGTGCGCGGTGCGCGGAGGCGAGCCGGGGTTTGCCATGACAAAACTGGGCGGGAAAGAGCGGGAAGTAAGCGGAAAGGGGAAAAACGATAGTAAGAATTTTTTTAAATTTTAAGTGCTCAATTTGATTTATTACCACCCGCACCAATTCGCAATCGCATTTTAGTATAATTCAAAACGATTGGGGGAGGTTTTAGGACCGAAGGACTCACTTTCGGTTTTTGCTGTAGGTGAAGGAAGTGGTCTTGGATTTTTATTAGAAAGAACGCCCTCGGAGGTTTTTAGGGAAATTTTTGGGACAATATTCATACTAAATTCGCCTTCCATTTGCACGATCATGTGCACTCAACCCTCCCTCGCTCCCTTCCTTGCTCCCTTCTCGATGGCTGCTGTGATGGCTGCTGATGACCCCTGCTTTCACGCTGCACTGTCCCTGCACTGTCAAGACCCGTCATTTTCATTTTTTAGGAAGAAGAGGAAGAAGAGGAAGAAGAGGAAGAAGAGGAAGAGGAAGAAGAGGAGGAAGAGGCCTCAACCGCAACCGCACCCTCAGACACGGACACGGCCTCAGCCTCGACACCCTCCTGGAAGCGCCCGCGCTTGACTCCGCGCTTGACGCCATCCTCCTCGTCGTCCTCGATGTCGTCATCCTCGTCCTCGTCCTCCTCGTCCTCGTCCTCGTCCTCGTCCTCCTCGTCATCAACCTCGACGACGTCCGCCTCCGCCTCCGCCGCGATCTGCTTGAAAGCCTTGTAGCCCGCGAGCACGGCGCCGATCTTGTCCTTCTCATCCTTGGCGGCGGCCTGCAGGCGGCGCACCTGCAGCTTGAGGTTGATGATCTGCTTGTCCTTCGCGCAAAGCTCGCTGTGAAGATACTTGTTCTTGTCGCCAAGGTGCTTGATGCGCAGCATCGCGCTCTCGTGCGTGTCCTCGTCCTCGGGGAAGACAGGGCCGCCGCCCGCGCCTCCGCCGCCTCCGCCGCCCGTGGTGCTGCGGCTCATCGTCAGATTGAGCGCGCGCCGGGAGCCGCCGCCCGTGTAGGAGCGCGACGGAGAGGAGAGAAGCAACGCGGCAGGGCCGCCGCCCGTGTAGGAGCCCGACGGAGAGGAAAGCAGCGACGCGGCAGGGCCGCCGCCAGTGTAGGAGCGCGAAGGAGAAAAGAGCAGCGTTACTCCGGTAAAGCCTTCGCCGCCTTCGCCGCCTCCGCCGCCTCCGCCCGTGATGTTGCTTGAGGTCTCCATGAACCTGAGCGCCGTGCCGCCGCCGGCGCCGCCCGTGTCCGCGCGGTTCGGGCGCTCGCTCTCGGTCATGCTGCGGAAGGACGCCAGGCGCACCGGCGCAGCGGGCACGGCGCCAACGTCAATGCCCATGCCGCGCGCAGGCGTGCCGGCCACGGAGGAGGAGAAGTCCGCAGCCGCCGGCGCGGGGGGCGGCGAGGCGGGCGCCGCGAGGATGCTGCTGTGCGTGGTGCGCGAGGGCGAGCCGGGGGTGGCCATGGCAACCTGGGGCGCAGGAAAGGGCGGGAAAAAACGGGAAAGGAATTTCAGATGTCAAGTCGGACGCATTCAATTTTGAAAATTACGACCCGCCCACCTCACAAACGCGTTCTAATATCAATTCAAAACGATTGGGGGTGCTTTCGGGACCAAGGGACTCACTTTCGGATTTTGCAGGTAAAGTGGTTTTGATTTTGACTTTGTGGTCTGGGACCCACTGGCAGACAAGGTCACAAAATTGCCAACCCCGCTTTGTGGCCGCTGAAGCAAGTCCTCCTTCTTTTGAACTTTACAAACAAAAGCGCCATTGTACCAAAACCGCCCCGCTACCCCGCCTTCCTCTTTTAAAACGCATTTAAACGCGATTGGTGTTTGTTGCGGTCCGTAAAGCGCAATCCTGTCAAGACATCACAAAGATGGAGTTTAAATTTTCTCACTTCAACCCGAAAGCCATCATTCACGAGAAAAAGACCATCAATTCGGTCTCCTTCTGCTTCGGATTTGAATTTAAGACGATGACTATCCTTTTTAAGGGCCCTAAGACCCCGCTTTCAGCAATTCGACTTGCCGAGAAGTGGCTCAGCAAGCGCATAAGCAGGAAGCTTTGGAAAGAGTGGGTCAAGAACGCCAAGGACGCCCATAACGCCGAGGATTCCGAGTATTGGATGAGTGAGTGCCGCGGCTCCTTGCTCGGCAACCACACGTGGCTCGACGGGGCGTTTGAGGACGCCAAGCACAATTTGGAGCTGGAAACTGGCTCGTAGTGTTTGTGTTTTGTGTGTTTAACAAAGCAAATGCCCTCTTGCCGTATTTAACAAAGAAAGATCGGCTCCTTGCTCGGCAACCACACGTAGCTCGACGGGGCGTTTAAGGACGTCAACCAGGGAAAGAATGCGCATAAGGTTTTAAAACAGTCTCAGATCCTTCACATTTTCAAAACTCCTTGCAGATGCAGTACTTCAAGTCCTCCGCCAGGCAGCCGCACGCGTTCAGATCCTCCTTCTCCGCCTTCTCCGCCTTGTCCTTCTCCTTCTCCTTAAGCACCATCATCAAGTTGCGCAGCACGAGGCAGCGCGTAAAGCCAGCGCCGTGAGACTCGTGAGAGATCTGAAAGCCCTCCGACTTGACGAGAAACGCAGCGGCCTCGTGAATCTGGCGGCGCCTGAAAGAGTTGAGCTTCACGTCGATAGACGGAGCTCCAGAGCTCCAGAACTTGCGCACAAACTTGATCGCCTCTGAATTGGGTCCATTGTCCAGGTAGACCTTGGCGGCCTTTGCACTTGACCCGCCAAGCGCCTGTGCGCCCGCAGAAGATGAGCGCTTGGCGGCAGCCTCAAAGTGCTCAAAGAGCTGGTCCTCGCTCTCAAAGCGCTTTGGCCCAGGAGCCGGAAATGAGGCGCGCGCGGTCTTAATGGCCGCTCGAAACTTGGAAAGGTCCTGCTTGCTCTGGATCTGCAGCTCGGACATCACGTCGACAGAGCTCATTTTAAATTCCGCTTTACGACCCGCAACCTACACAGACCCTCTTAGAATCGTATTTCTAGTCGACTGATGTAGTTTGGAAAGGTTTAGGTGCGTATAGAACGAGAAGTGTGTTTGGTAAGATCGGGGCTGGCCTGGTGACGGTGTGTGTGAAAAAACCCGGTCAAGGCTAAAGCGGGGTCGGGCTAAAGCGGGTAAGCGCCTATTCACCAAGAAGACATAAAATTTCAAAAAACTTCCCGAACAGCGACAAAAGCCCTCAACCTCTTTAGAATCCTATTTCGAGTCGATTGGTGCGGTTTGCGGGTCGTAAAAACTTTATCATAACCAAGTTTCGAGAATGCCCAAGATCGAGACGATGCACTTCAAGGACATGCCGAGCCCCGGACTGAAGGGAGTCAAGGGCGGCAGCGGCATCAAGGGCGTCAAGAAGACTCACATCAAGGACCTCAACACGCTGACCGAGGACAAGGAGTTCAAGATCCGCAACAGCGCGCTCATTAAGCTGAAGCGCATGGAGGGCGACCAGGACGAGGACGAGTGGGTCAATTTCGTTGAGCGCAAAGGCGAGGACAAGATCGTCAAGGTGCTCAAGGAGCGCGCGAACATCTCGCAGGTATGGGAGGCCGTGTGCGGCGGCGACGGCGAGCTAACCATCGAGATGTCCGAGGGCATCGAGTTCGTGCTGAAGCACGGCTTCATGCCGACCTCCGCCAAAGAGGCCAATAACCTCGCCTTCACGTACCCAAACCTCGCCTTCCGCGTCATTGCCGACGACTCCTCGCCCGCCTCGCTCAAGGTGCGCGCGCTGCTGGCGGCGGATCCCGAGAAGGAAAGCGCCTTCAAGCTTAAGATGCGCGAGTGGTACGATGACCACGGAATTGACGTGGCGTCGCAGGCGACCTTCGACTACATCCAGTGGAAGGCGTGAAGGCGAGCACCTGGGTTGGTTGCAATCTGTTGCAATCTATCGTACCATCTACTTTTTATCGCTGAGAACCGCAAAGACAATCGTGGCCTTAATCACATCCTCGGACATTGAGGCAGAGCTCTTGCGCGAGAAGAAAGTAAAGAAGGACTCAGCGTCAAGATAGGGTGCAATGGGGTGCAGCTCACAATGGATCAAAGCCACGAGCTCCTCATTTTCTTGCTTGTTCGTTACCGAAAAAAGATCATCATATTCTATCTCGCTTAAACTTGACGAAATCGAAATTTTACGGCCCGCTTTAAGCAGAGCGCGCTCTGTAGCAATCAAAAAGTAGCGCCCCATTATCTTCTTAGACAAGCGGCGGTTAACAGAAATAAATTTTAAAAAAAAATTGTCGAAACTGTAGGTCGGTCCCTCAAATTAAAATGAAATCAAAAAAAACACATGATTGTCTTTTTTGAATTCTAACCTCACAGATCTTCAGTAAATCGCATATACAAGAGGTTGAGGTAGTTTGCGGGCCGTAAAACGAAAAAAAAAAATGTCAGAGGTTGGTTCATCGCTTGTGTTGCAGTACTATTTTTACCTCAAGAAAAAGTATTGCCTTCCTTTTTTTAAGCTGCATCGTCTCCATGTCATTGATGGCGAGAATGTGTGCGTGAATTGCGGTCTTGATGAGAAATCGTACTCGGCGAAGACGTGGGATACGCAGGAAGCCTACATTATTCTTGAGAAGACTTTTAAGGAAACCAAGGCGCGTAAAGAGAAGAAAGAGATGATGACGTTGAGGAAGGAGATCAAGGCATATCACAAGATGCGTTACGACTGCTTCGTACAACAGGGCAGCACTGGCTTTTTCGCCTTTCCGATCCTCTTCTGCCCTGATTCATTTTTGTCGCACTTTATGATCAACAAGGATGGGCACCGCGAGTGCTTGGATTGTGCGTGGTCTTCGGATAGCAGCGAGCAGGCTCTGAAGCGGGTGGTCGGCGGAAATTGGGTCAAGGGATCATACGCGGGTGGGAAGTGGACGGCGGATGCGATTGTTTAAGTAAAGTGGAAAAATTGAAAAAAAAAGTGAACTCTGTCTTGGCGCATTCTATTCAAAAAATCCAAATTCATTAGAAAGCCCATAAACTAACCTCTCCTCCTTCAATCAAATTGAAAAGTCAATTATAAAGCGATCTGAGTGGGTTGCGGGTCGTAAGTTGCAGATCTTGAGATCCTTGACATCCTAATAAAAAAAATGTCGGTTCCGGCAGTTCCGCCAGTTGAGCTGCCGCAAATCCTTTCCATCGCACCCCTTTTCGCAGACGAGCGCGTCGAGATCTTCATCAAGCTCCTTTCTTGCACAAAGACTGCATTTGTGTCGTTAGACATGAAGGTGGGTGATTTTCTCAGCGTCATTTCTTCCATGTCTGGAATTCCAATTGACGAGATGACGTCGCCGAAGCGCTGCTTCCGCATCGTCTGGTCTGGAAAGGACATGATGGAGGTCGACATGAACATGACTCTTTCTAGCTTCGGCATCAAGAAGGAGAGCACTATTCACCTTGTCGGCATCCTGCGCGGCTGCGTCATTTGGGAGCACTATGCGAAGGAGCGCGACCGCGAGAAGCTCAAGTTTTGCATGCGCGACGTAGACATCGAGTTTGTCAAGAAGGCTCTGGACGAGTACGGCGTCAACCACACCTACATTAAGAGCGAGGCCGGCCTCAAGGAGCTTCTCATGAACTACGCGTGGGCGAACTTCACTTCGTACTAGCTGAGTGTGGATTGATGTGGTGCGGTAGGAATGGGCCTTCATAATGCAAAATTGAAATTGAAGCTACTTCTTTTTATCTAAATTAAATTTTTGAAGCACTGCTAAACCAGCATCCCACGCAATCTCGTCACAGCCTCCTGCTGTATCCTCAAAATCTCGAAATCCTTCTTCGTCCTTGTCACTTCCAAAACTGCCTTCGTTAAATAAGCGCTCAATGACCTTGAACTTAAATTGTTGAAACTTCAGACTGTCTTCCGATCCCAATTGCTCTCTTACCGTAGCCAAACATGATTCATCCACGTTGTTAGGCTCTAAAAAACTGTCATAGCATTCGTGCAGTATTCCACAAACGTTTTCAACCATTCCTTCGTCAATGATTTTCTTCCATCCTTTTTTGAAAGCCGCTGATCGATTCTTTGCTAATTTTAAAACATTTTCCCTTAACTGGGTTTTCGTTAATTTTCCTTCTTCAAAATCACGAAGCTTGACTTGGGCTATGGCGAGCCTTTCAGTATAAAAGTCTACAATTGCTTTCCATTCTTTTTTCAAATCATCTGTCATTTATTTTAATTATATTTGCCCAATAAAATCAAAAAACGAAATAGACCAGAACTAAACGAAACGCAAAACTTTTTCTGCTTTCAGTCTCCAAACGCGTCAACTTCATTTCATTTCATAAATTAAGGGGAGGAGTGCTGTTCGCGGGTCGGAACAAGTGAAAATGGTTTCGATAGCTTCTTTTGAGTTTTTTGAGCCTCTCAAAAACGTCTACAAATCAAATCCGCCACGCGTCGACCCCTCGACTCCTAATCTCAATTTTAATTTGAAGCCAAAAGCAGTTAAGCCCTTTACCTTGCAGGTAAAGACTCTTGACAAGTCCTTTACGTTTGAGGCGATTGAGTCAATGAGCATTGATCAAATCTTTATGCAGTCGTCAAGGGCTTTTTCTAGTCATCCAGACGGTTTTCGACTCGTTTTCGCCGGAAGGCAGCTGCAATACGAATCGGGCTCGCTTCTTTCCGATCTCAATATTCGCACCGACTCCATAATTCACTGCATTTTCAAACTTCGTGGAGGAATGCTGACCGAGAGCAGCGGCCGTTTGGGCACGTATTCAGTAGCAGATGCAAATGTAGAGGAGAAAGCTTTGGCTCCTTCTGCTTTTTCTGCTCTTTCTGCTCCTTCCGCTCCTTCCGTGCACACTACTGCAGGAAAGAAGGGCGATTTTGACGTGGAGTACGCAATGCTCAAGGGCAAGGGCCTTACGCCCATTTCCTATGCTGCTCCTGAGGAGGGCGACTGGAAGACCACGCTTATTTCATACAATGACGCTCTTTCCAAATATCGGCCGCTTCAGATGGCGGCACTTGATTCAGGGCTCGCGGACAAGCTCGTCCTCAATTGCACCGGCGGCCTGTGCCCGGGAGGCCTTTGGTGCGTGCACCGCATGCTCTGCTGCTGCTCTGCTGCTGAAAAGGAAAAGAATGAAAAGAAGACTCGCAAGATAACAGACCAGTATGGCAGCGAGCTCTGCAACAAATGCCTTAACGTCATTGATGATGAGAAGGAGGAAGGATACAGAGAAAAAGGAGAGTAGAAAATAAATTGCACGATTTTTAAACTCCAAATGGCAAAGTAAAGTGCCTGCATCGCATTTAGTGTGAACAAGGGCTATTGTGAAATCCTTTGCGATGAGCTAAAGGCCTTTATTTGGTAATTATTAATGGGCTGCAGCAACTTCAATTTAAAAAAAAAACATTGGCACGAGTTCTCTACAGCGCATTGTGGCCGCCGCACACGCGGCAGAAGCCGTCCGCCAGATGAGAGCACGTGCACGGAGGCTTCTCTGGCTCAATCCCTTCCGCGTAGAAGCGGGCGACGATTTCGAAAACGCGAACTCGCATGCCCGGCTGGCGCGCAACAGTGGTCCGCACGCGGCACTTGAAGAAGCCAGGCGCGAGGCAGTTCTCCACGCGCTTGAGAACGTCCGTCTTGTCAAAGACATCTCCGAGCTCGATGTTGTCAGCGTCGGTCTCCAACCACTCGGCTAGCGAGTAGGTGCGGAGGACGACCGAGTGGCTGTAGTTGCAGTGAGACTTTGCAATGGCGACCTCAAGAGCGGGAAGAAAGGTGTCCTCCACGTCCCGCATGACGGAGCGCCGCACGCTCCATTGGCGGCTGTCAAGGAGCTCCTGGTGGACGACGCGCTCGCGGTTGAGAACGAGGCTGCGGAGGGCTTCGATATTGTTGGCGAACATCTTCGTTGTTCAGCCAAAAAGAAAGACCAGGGCGAGTTAGATTTTTTTTTACAAAGGTTTAGTTTGTGATATCAAAGGGTTATTGCACTCAGTGGAAAAGTTATACTTCGAAGCACACAGCTTGAAATGGTCGCGCAAAGAAATTCGTTGATTTTTCTCTTTCAAAACCGGGGTCGAAGAGACAAGGCTTTTGCATTAATTTAATTAAATTTTATTTATTTAATCCAATATTACAATATAGTTATTTTTCAGCACAAGCCACACAAAAATGTACGCGATTCGATGGAAAAGCCCGACAGGATGTCTAGGAGGCGGACTTTATGTCTTGAGTGAAGCTCAAGCGGACGAATGGCTCAAGTACCTAAATTCAGAGCATCGAGACTATACGCATTGGAAGACAAAGAATCAAGAAGGCATCAAGTGCGGAAGAGAGAGTGGAGAGGTCTATAAGAACTGCTGTAGCAGCATGCCGGAATCGAGATCAAAGAAGGGATTGATGCTTTGAACTCTTTGCACTCTTTGCACTGTCACAATTCGCCCCTCGATCCCCTCAAATCCACTTTAGTCTATGACGACCTCTCCCCGCGGATGCGCCGCGCCAGCATCATGTCCTTCGGCATGATCGTGACGCGCTTGGCGTGGATCGCACACAAGTTTGTGTCCTCAAAAAGCCCGACGAGGTAAGCCTCGGCCGCCTCCTGGATGGCAAGCAAGGCCTGGCTCTGAAAGCGAATGTCTGCCTGAAACTCCTGCGCAACCTCGCGCACGAGGCGCTGGAACGGTAACTTGCGGATGAGCATCTCCGTGCTCTTCTGGTAGCGGCGGATCTCGCGCAGCGCCACCGTGCCGGGGCGGTAACGGTGCGGGCGCTTGACTGCGCCCGCGGGAAGTCCCTTGGAAGCCGCGCGGTTCATCTTAGTCGAAATTTGCTTGCGCGGCGCCTTTCCTCCCGTGCTCATACGCGCAGTCTGCTTGACGCGTACCATTTCGATCTCTTGCTGTGCAGTACAGTAGAAAGACTAGAGAGAGCTTGAACTTTAAACTGCGATTTGAGGATTTAATGGATTAAAAAGGTTTGAGGTCAGTGTACTCAAAAAAATCAAAAACCGAAAATGCAAGTTTACAATCGGATTTTGCGATTTACGACCCGCGATAAGCGCAGAGCGTCTTAGAAACGCAATTTAAGACGTTTGGTAAAGTTTTGGGGGAGGTTCGGTGGACTTACGCAAAAGTTTGGGAATTTGAGTTTTGGTCAGGGTAAGTTGACCGAAAGCCAAAGCCAGCCGAAGCCCGAACCGGGGTCGGAAACTTGGCCGCTTTTTAATGTTCGAAAAAAAAACATGAAAACAGACAAAGAAGAAAAACAAAATGGTGAATTCAATTATTGACTTGACCGGGTCGAAAAGCAAAAGTAGGAGCATGAGCAAAAGCAGGAGCAAGAGCAAGAGCAGAAGTAGGAGCAAAAGCCCTATTTTAGTTAGTGAAAGTGCAAGTAAGAGCAGGAGCAGAAGCAGGAGCCAGAGCTCTAAACAAGAAGAGTTAGTGATTCATATACCCGAAGAACTTTTAAATGATGGAAAATCCGGAGAATGCAATGACGACGATGATCCAATCACTTTAAAAAATTTGAAAAAAAACTTTAACTCAAGATATTTACTTCAAGTACCAATCGATGCCGAAGCTAAAAGCTCTAGAACAATATGCTTTGACCTCCGATCATTATGCGAGGCGGTCTTAAACAAGAAGCAGAATTTCAACCCACTGTCAAATTCTCCCTTTTCTGTAAAGCAAAGCAAAGTAATTATAAACTTTTTAGGCAATTTGTTGAGCACATTAGAATATAATCGTCATCATAATCAAAATAAGTTGCGAGACGATTTAATTCTATTCGCAGAATATTTAGGACTGAAAGAAGACCCAGTTGAAGCGTATAAAGAAAAAGATTATTCTTCATGGATGTGCCACATACGCTCACATTTTGGTGATGATGAAGGATTTCAGCAGTCAGGAGCCTCGATTGCAGTAAATCTTAAAGATTTGTTTATAAAAATTACTCCATTGATTTTCGAAAGGGACGACGTTTTTGCTTTAAAAGTCGGAATGGACCATGGTTTCTTTTCCGATGAACTTCATGATTGGGAAGGATTACAAGGATCTCCACTTTTTTGCGCGTGTGCAATTGGTTCTGAAAGATGCGCGAAATATCTCATTTCTCAAGGCGCAGATGTAGACAAAATTGGAATGTTTTCGCTTACTCCTTTAATGGCTACTTGGTATTCCACATATGTTGCAAAATTCGGCAAAAAAATAAGTAATCGGGATGGTATTGTATTTGCTCTTCTTGAAGCAGACGCAAACATTAATGCACGAACGATTATACAACAATGGGGCAAAAAAACTGCTTTATTTTATGCATTTGACGGCGAGTATACAAAAGATTTTTTATTAGGCGATTCATTGTACTTTTTCCTCAGAAAAAAATATAAGATAGATGTTAATTTACAGTCGACTGATACTGGTCTAACTCCACTAATGTTACTAAGCGCGAAAAACTATTTAGATGAATCATACAAAGGAATAAAAATGCTTTTAAAAGCAGGAGCGGATCCAGATATCAAAGATAACTTTGGAAGAACCGCTCTTGACCTTGCCCAATTAAGAAATTACAATGGCGAATACAATAAACAATGGCCCTTTCTGCCTATTGGATGGCCAAAATTTATAAGCGACCGTATTCAAAAGTTGAGGTTTAAGCTAATTAAACTGTTAGCAAAGGTCACGAAGGACGGAAAGATAAGAATCAAAAGTGAAAGTAAAAGTAAAAGTAGAAGTAGAAGTAGAAGTAGGAGCAGAAGCCCTCCTCTTCCTATCATTCAAATTCAAACAAAATTATCTGAAGCTCAAAAACAACGACTTTCTGCATTAAGAATTTTTGCCACTAATGGAAACTTTAAAAATTCAATGTGGGGGAAGCGAGCCAGAACAAAATTTTCATACGAAAAGTTATTCGTAGATAAAACTTCTGATCTTGAGGATAAAGTTCAAGTAGAAATGCTAGAGTTTTTAACAAAATGGGATGATAGAAAATTACCGTGCCCGAAAGGGGAAGTGAGGGATCCGCAGACGAAGGAGTGCAGAAAGAGAAAGGGAAATTGAATTAGAGAAGTGAGATTTTAAAAATGGGAATTTTAAATCTATAAAAATACTTTTAATATATTCTTCACAGGCGTTCTGCATATTGGACAAATAAAATTAATATGAGAAGAACATTTTTCGCAGACGCAAAGATGGTTGCATGGAGATAAAAGGATATTTTTTTTTTCGAGCATACAGACTGAGCACAGATTTTCATCCGCGCGAATATTGAGCTTTTCCAATAATATTTGTTGACTCAATTCGCTGTTTTTAAGACTAGATTTTATGTGCTCTTCAATTTCTCTTTCAGACATTGATCGAAATGCTATGCGTAAGTCAACCATGTTTGATGAAAACCTTTTGGCCATCTTGTCTAATTCTTGAATATATTTATGACGTTCGAGGTCAGGCTGATCACTGTAGATGTGACATTCTACTTTTGAGCAACTATCGCAACCACATACTTTCTCTTGATCACGAAACTTACTTGTGCAACCGCACACAATGCATTCCTGAACAGATTTTACAGAATTTGCATAGAAATAACCGTTTTGTTCATGAAAAGCACTCGCCAAATATAAAGCCTCTTTTTTTTTAATTCCAGTACTTAAAAATATTCTAGAAGTCCATGGATTCTTAATTGGTGAAAATTCTGAATCAAGGTATGTTTCGGGCCGACTCATTTTGTTTTGCAGTTTGCAGAGTTACCACCCGCCAACGCCGCCAAACTCAAATTCCGTAACGTATGTATTTGAAAGAGTCCAAAGCAAGCAAAAGCAATCGAGGCGCAAAATTAAATTGAATTATTAATACTTTTCAAAAAAAATAATTTTAAGATTTTTTTGACACTGATAATCAGAAGTGTAATTTAACGAGATCTACGAAGCACAGATTGCAAGTATCTTTTTTTGGACCACCTTTGAATACTTTTCGAATTCTTCTTTTTCTTCCTAAGAAGCGAAGCAATATGACGACGTTTTGACCATCTTTGAATATTTTTTGGACTTTTTCTTCTACTTAATGATCTTCTTCTTCTACTCAATGATCTTCTTCTACTTTGAGCAGAGTAGATGGCAGGAACTAAATTTCTTTTACTCAAAATGTTTTGAGAAGGAGGAGAAGAGTAGTTTGAATTAGCTCCTTTTTGCACTTGCACTTGCGCTTGCATTTGCTGCAAAGCAGGTTGGGGGAGGACTGATTTTGTTCCGTCTCTTCCTTCACCACCACCATTTCTTTTTGCCTCGTTTTCTAATGAATTGTACCACCCGAACCTATTTTCATCGTCTATTTTATCAGTTCCATTATAATCTTCAGTCAATTCTACGGCTCTTTGAATAGGAATTGAAAACAAAACGTCTTTATCCACTTTATTTAAAGGTTTAAGGCAGAGAGCGGAATAGTGAATTCCAGATCGTTTCCAAGTTCCATCATTTTGAATCAAGAAGCACTTTTGCGGAACTTGTTCGGCAGCATCACCAGTGCCAATGAGCTGAAATGTCTTTTCGTATTGATGCGTAGATCCAACACAAAAAATACCGAAGCAAATCTTCAGGCAATTTGAAATTGCGACTAACGACTCATCTGTTAAAAAATCCTGTGACTTGAATAGATCTTTTTGGACTTTACTAAGACCTGGAATTTCTGCAAAGACTTTTCGTCGCATAAAGGAAGCAATACGATCCTTTTGATTCTGTGTACGGTACCTAAAAGTGGGATCACAGCAATTCAAAATTGCATGAACTAAGCAATCATTCATTCCACCATGTCCGGTCCTTACTGCTGTCAAACCCTTTACCATGCCCAACGAATTTCCAGTTGCGGGAAAGTCAAAGTTAAAGTCAAAAAATTGCAATGGTTCTGTTGCCCCCTCGTCCTCAAACTCTGCATTCTTTGTAAAATAGTTTGACGTTACATCTTGGAACCTTACCTCAATGTCATCGTCGTATCTGTATTCATCGCACTTTGGAATAAATAATGAATCAGCTTCTTCTTTTTCTGATGATGATGATGATGCAGAAGAAGAAGAAGAAAAAGAAGAACAATCAACGAGACTAATTGTACGAACATACTTTAACTCTTCTTCTGTAACATTTATTTTTCTCTTTTTCCCTTCATCCCATCTCGCTCCCATTGAGTCGTAATTTGCATCTCTCCAAGGAATAGCTGTAATCACATCATTTTCAGATATCTTGTCAATTCTAAAGGTTGTATTTTGGTCGTATGTATTCCCCGATTTAGTTTCTACTTTTCGTTCCATTTTAAAGCAATCATTTTTCTTCAGCTCTAAAAATTCTCCATCGAAAAAAAGTAAACCTTTATTTCGTTCTACTACTAAAAGAGTAGCCGCCATTTTAATCTTTTGTTTTTTACAGGTGATTAAATTGGGACGTCTTTAAATTTCAAAATTTTACAAAAACCTCCTACAGAAAAGTGGAGTAGCGCGCCTCAACATTCTCTTGAAGCTTTGCCTTCACAAAGGCGTGCCACGTGATGAGCATGTAGTTGCGGTTCTTCTCGACGCGCTTGGCGCTCGACGGCGAAAGAGAAGCAATCTCGTTCACGATGAGGCGGCCATCCTCGGCATTCCAGAACATCTCAATTGAATTGTTCAGTGCGCGCCCAAACTCCAATGCCGCCTTCTCGAGCTTGACGGAAACGAACTTTCCCTCTTTAAAGCGAGCCAGCACGGTCTTGAGAACCATGTAGTCGTTCTGCAGCACCACGGCATAATTGCTTTCGAAAAGAGAGATGCCGGTCTTTTGCGCCGCGATGCGGCAGCATGAATCCATGAAAATCTTGGCTTTCTCGAGCTTTTCGTTGTAAATGCGCTCGCGCTCCTCCTCGTCCATCTCGTGGATAAGCCAAAAGAGCGGCAGAGGGTGGTCGCGCCGCTCCTGAGGCGTCATGGACTTGTAAATCTCGCGGCAATTCGGCTCTGACTTGAACTCATCCTCCGTCCACTCCTCAAACGGCTTGAATGACGTTGAGTCGAAGGAGTCCATTTTTTTGCGTGTGTCAGTTCAAATCTACAAATCGCGTTTTACGACCCGCAATTCCTACCAGCGCACTTAGAATGGTGTTTAAACGTGAATGGGTGCTTTTGAGGTTGAGAGGAAGCGATAAAATTTTTGCAAAACAGTTATCCGAAAATCCACTTTTGAAATTCTTCCAAGACTGGAAATAACTTGTACTTTTTTACAAGTCCCCTATTTTTGAGGTTTTTAAAGAAGTTATGCAGGTAAATAATCATTTCAGCCTTGGTTTCACTGGGTCCTTCAAACTGCTCTTCATGAGGATAACTGTTCCAGTGCTTTGTGCTTCCTCGTCCAATCCATTCCCAACCTCCAGGAAACCCACAGTAATCCCAAGATTCTTCTGAGCCCGACTTGTAGGCAACAAAAATGGTTGACTGCTCCATATCTTCTACTTTTTTGTTGTTTGTAGAAAGATGACGACGGACGCAATTTTGAATAATAAATTGGGACTGACTTAACGAATAAACTTTATTTATATTTTGCAAAACAAATCAATCACATCAAGAGGGAAACTGAAAGATTTACGCTTCGCAATTGTTCCTTGAAATTTTTATTAGCATCCAGGGCTGAAACTTGAGAATTGAATCCTTCTGGCATAAAAGGAAGAGGCAGACAAATTTCTGATTCATCAATCTGA
>Ga0304728_1000121_pt1 | contig 61569 bp, 66 predicted proteins | sample C_130625_MF_Meta_FD_190476 | JGI IMG/M metagenome (GOLD analysis project Ga0304728, IMG submission 190476) | Freshwater microbial communities from Lake Croche, Canada to study carbon cycling - C_130625_MF_MetaG (v2) (version 2) | ecosystem: Environmental > Aquatic > Freshwater > Lake | place... | reverse complement strand
TTTCATTCGTTTCCTCATCTAATTCTAATACTTGTTTTTTGAATTGAAATAAAGTTGCTTTATCTTCTGTAATTTCGGCAGTTGTCTTATTGATAAAGCGTAGGAAATGTTGAATGAAATGTTCCTGTGCGTTATTGGATAATGAAGTATGAATTTGTGTTGCTAAATAAGGAAGCATAAAAGTTGTATTTTTCAAATTGGTTTTCTCATGGTTGAGTAAAGGTTGGTATTCCGTAGTATAAAACTTATCTAACTTTTCTAATAATTCTGTATCTGCTCCCTTCTTACCTCTATTATCACGAACCCCTAACGATTTTATGCAGTAAAGAATAAATGTTTCATCTATAACTGGTAAAGGCAGTTGTTTCGTATAACATTGTAAAACATACAATCGGATAAACTGGTAGGAATGTATCATCAAATCATTCATTTCAAAAACCAAATTATTTATCTCGGGTTGTATCTCGTTTCGGTTTAACAAAACAGATTTTAGAGTGGTTTTGATAGTTTGAAAGGATGCTTTCTCATTATGCCTAAATGTTTGGAAGTTGGTCTTCTTTTTCTTTTTCACCATTCTATATTTTATACAGAGAAATTAATTTTTAAGTATTTTTGTTATAATTCTTATTGTTTAAAAATTGAAAAATAAGTTAAAATAATACCATTATAAATAAATAGATAAATGGAAAAAGAAAATGCGTTTAAAAATGCTGGGGAACTTTGGTCTAATGAAGAAGACAACCAGTTGAATAAATTGTATAATGAGGATATGCTTACTATTATGGAAATATAAAAAATTCATAATAGAGCACCTGGTGGGATAATTAGTAGATTATGCAAACATAATTATATACCAAATCGTATGTCTGCTAGAGGATATAGTGATTATAAAAATAGTGATTTGTATAAAGAAATTGTAGCAAATGGAGATGAAAAGCGAAAGCAAACTAAAGCAGAAAAAAAAGAAAAGGTTATAAAACCTAAAGCAATAGACAATATACTAATTAGCATTAATAAGAGTGATTATACCGAACTACAAAATGACGTAAATCAAATGAAAAATGAAATAGTAGAACTGAAAACCACAATTAAAGAGTTGGTTGAAATGATGAAAGCTGTTTATGATTTTGAAGATGCGTAAAAGGATTGTTATTTATTATATTGTAGTTTCTTTTAATTTTTCTTTTCGTTTTAAATAATAATTTCTTCTCCATTCTTTTAATTTTTCAGGGTTTTCTTCTTTAAGTTTTTCAACATATTTTTTTGTTCGTTCCTTTACAGTATCTTTATTTTCTTCGTAATATTTTAGATGTCGTGTGCTGTTAGTATATTTTTTCAAATTTTCTTCTAATTCTATTATGTAGTTTTTCATCTTTTCCATTTTTATTTTCATCGTTTCTACATCATCCGCCTCATCATTATTCATTTAGTATTCGCTATATAAATAATAAATATAATTTTTAAGTTTTTTATGTTATAATTGTATAGGATGGTAAGTCATAAAAGTGATGATTATAAAACTACTGCTGTTAAATATTACTTGGTTGAAGATGCAACACAAGAAGAAGTTTGTAAAATATTTCAATGTACTCGTAGAAGTTTAATGCGGTGGGTAAAACAATACAAAAATCAGGGAAATGTGGAAAGACAAAATAGAACACCAATAGCATATAAAGTGAAACGCCAACATATTCAGTTTGTAAAAGATGAAATCAGAAAAAATAAAACAATTACTATGGAAGATTTGTTATTTTTATTGAAGCGAAAATATCCATCTTTGAATTTAAGTAGGTTTCATCTAAATCGTGTAATAAACGATAATAATATTACTTTGAAACTTACAAGAATAAGACACGAACCAACGCATAGATGGGGTAAAGAAATTAATATTAATGATAAATTAGATGAATTTTATGAAGAAATAAAGAAACACAAATTAGAGGATATAATCTGTATTGATGAAACAAGTATAAAATCTTTACAAAAGCGTAATCATTGTTATAGCCAAAAAGGAAAGCGTTGCGTAATAAAAACTCAATCACAAGACGTGTTCAAGAAATATACAGGTATTTTTGCTATATCTGTAAATGGTGTAGAAGGTTGGGAACTTTATGAAAAAAGTGGAATAAATACGGATAGATTGATAGAGTTTTTAGAAAAGTTCATTACAGAGAAATATAAGAATAAGTTGATTATTTTGGATAATGCACCCGCACATAAGAACGAAAGAATAAGAGAATTTGTAAATAGACACAACCAACTATTATATTCTGTTCCATATCAGCATTTTTCAAACGCAATAGAGAATTATTTTAGCATGTTAAAATCAAGATTACAGAAATATAGCGGTGGGTTAAAATACAACAATCTAAAAGAAAATATAGCACATGCAATAGAACGCATCCCAATAGGGTATTATAAGAACATCATAGAAGGTGCTTATAATAGGAAAGAGAAATATGTCCCAAAAAACAAAACCCGTAAAAATCCCAAGAAAATGTATCAATAAAATGGGCGTTTTAAATGTGCAAAGGTGTAAAATAATATTTCGACTTTTCAATAATTTCCAGAAAATATCATGTAACACAAAAATATACCAAAAAAATTCTTTGAAAACAAGTCTAATATATTGTAAAACGAATTTTTAATATAATAAGGCAAAATTGCTACAAAACCATACATCGACCAAAAAAAGAAAAAGTACCAAAATATCAAATATCCGCCTTCACTTTGACTCACATAATTAACATAAATTATATAATAATAAAGCAAAAACGGTAAAAACCCTAGAAATAAACCAAGTAAAACAGGTATAATTCGCATTTCTCCCAAATAACCAAATAGTAACATTAACCAATTCAAAATAACGACAGGTATAAAAATACGCGAATTATCTTCCAAAATTGCAAAAAACTCCATTTCACTCGTCTTATTTTCTACCGTTTTATTTAAATAAATTAAATATACCATCAATGTTATAAGCATTGTCGGTGTTGTAATAGCCCAATCCATATATCTTTTTGGTGTGACATTTATTACCTTGTTAAAATTATAGGCCAACCAAAAATAAAACAATCCTTCAAAAATTTGAACCACTAATTCTAATATTAGTAATTGTTTTATTATCAAATAGGTATCAGGAACTTTTACAAAAAATGCTGCTATATCTATTGTTCCTGTCATCACTTGAATAACAATTGAAACTACTAATGTAATATAAAATAAATATTTTTCATCCATATTATATTATATATATTTTATTATAAATACTCTTCTTCACTAAGCTCATCTTCACAATTCAAATAATTATTCTCATTTGCTATCTGAAAGACATTCTCTATCTTCTTCGGCTTTTTTGCCTTCGCAGCAGGTTTTTTTACAATAGGTTTCTTCTTAACAACAATTTCCTCTTCTGAGTCTAGTTCCTCTTCTGATTCTTCTGTTTCATACTCTGTGTCATCATCAACAACAAAATCATCTTTGACGTATCCTTCTTTCGTACGTGATACGTCATCATCTACATCATCTTCCGACAATTCACTATCTTCCGCGCCAATATCATCAAATCCACCAAAGAGATGCTCATATACTTTAGCCCATTCAGCTCTACTTATATTAATTGCCTTATTATTATCCTTGTTTACAAGAATACACGAACCAAAAAGAAGAACACTATCGATTGGAGGGGGAAACTCATATTTATTTTCCTGTCCTGCACGACCATTATCTTTACCAAATACACTTACAGAATATGATTTACCATCAATTTCAGCACCCCATTCTGTCTGTAATTCAAAGCCACTGGCTGATTTCAAACCAGCTTTTTTATAAAGTTCCGACTCATTATATGTTTTTAGTTCACATTCTTGAATCGTACCGCTTTTATCCACGATTAAAATTGTAACGGTCATTTTATCTATACGAATTAATACATTTAAGTTATTTCTAATTTATTATAACATTGGCGTAATAAAGATATAATAATAATGTTTGTTTTTCATATAAATAAATGTTCTCGTTTTCATTAAATAATTTTATATTTACCATCATCTTTTCACTATTAATTATTTTAGCGGGCCACTTTTTATGGAACTATTTGCGTGATAATTATACTACTAAAAAGACTAAAAATATTATACATGGCCAAATAGAGAAATATCAGAAAATAATTGAGCAAATACAGGGTCAGTCGATTAATGACGAGTTTTTAAATGAAAAGGATGTTCAAGATTTGAATAACGACTTAGCCGCTTTTGCAAATGGATTATAACAAATAAAATTGATTTAAATAATTGGCTCTTATAACTAGCAAACCATGACAACCGTCGAAGTTTTGACACATACACAATATGAGCAGATTATGAAGCGTTTCCCTACATTTGAACTTTCCTATGAAACAATATCGCATAAGAAAGTTTCTTCTTCGTATAATACTTGTTTTAGTATACCTCAGGGTAAAAAATGTTTTGCCTGGTTCACGTTTTTGAGTGAAGAGGATGTATGTTTTGTTTTTGATTTAAATCGCGAAAAGAAAATCGTAAAGACGTATCGATATCCAGTGAATTTTCAACAGCCATTGGCTCTCGGAACTATATTTTACGGTACATTTTTAGAGGAAGAACGACCATTCTTTGTTATAGAGGACATATTTTATTATAAGGGTATTAATTTGAAAAATTGTAATATATATCAAAAGCTGGATTTCACGAAAGATGCACTCAGTCAAATCAAGTCAGAATCATCGACTCTTTATTTTGCATTGCCCGTATTCTGGGATGTGATTCAGTCAACCGATTTTAGTCCCGAATCTATTATTCCGGCTAGTCAAATTAATAATATTGGATATACAGTCCATCATCTGCAATATCGAGCTCTTTATGAAACGGTGCCGTTTATTAATGTCCAGTTGTCACGCCCAGGCTTAGTTAGTAACAATGCGCCAGTCAAAAAGCTCACGGATGTACAGATTAGTAGTGTTGTTCCAGATTATGCAAAACCTCAATATAATTATCCTACTGCGTTTCAGATTCGTGCCGACTTACAATTTGATGTTTATCATTTATATGTTTATGGTCAATCAGGAGAGCAAATTTACTATGGACTAGCTGGAATACCAAATTACAAGACGAGTGTATTTATGAACAGTCTATTTCGTAAGATTCGCGAGAACACGAATCTGGATTATATAGAGGAGAGCGATGATGAAGAAGATTTTCAAAATGGCGCCGAAGACAAATATGTTGATTTAGAGAAAAAATTGGTTATGGAGTGCACGTTTCATAAACGTTTTAAAAAGTGGATTCCGCTTCGTGTTGTAGACGCGCGTACTCGTTTGGTTCATATTAGTAAGTTAGAAAGGGATGCGAATTCTAGACCGCAATATAGTCGACCTCAATATCAACAAAAGAATGGCCGTTATAATAAAAAATATAGGCCTAATGTATAATGGAGTTGAACCAAACAAACAAAGTTTTGCCTCCTGTATTAGCCACGAACACTTCAGGCGAAACGCGTTTATATGCGTCGACTGGTGGAAAAAGACGTAGAACCAAAAGAGGAGGGAGTAAAAAACGACACACTAATAAAAAGAAGGGAGGTAAATCAAGACGTGTACGAAAGGCATGCTTTTAAGGAATAGGAAACATAATATGTTCATTATTAGCATACATTTCCCAATGATAATTTTCAGTATGATGCTGTCCATAATATTTACAGTATCTTACAGTGAGGACAATATGTTTTTTTTTTTCAGGTATTTTAAACCAAACACAACCCCGCATTCGATGTTCAATGACTCCGTAGAAATTAGAAACCTGACGTATCTTAGGCATTTTTTTTAGCATAGCATAACGACTATCGTTTCTATTAATCCTACGAATATTAATGTACCTATTATTAAGCCACATACCTTCTCCAGTATATAGCTTAACATGGTCAACAACATATTCGGGTAACTTAGAGCAGAGTACATAACTCATTTAATTGTTTTGTGACAATAAAAAATAAAACAATTTAAAATCAATTTTTGGTTATTCGTCGAAATTTACATCAATCAAACAATTTCCGCCGAACGGCAGCACCGTTTCTTCTGACTCAACTACTGCCGTTGCAGCATCTTTGGGTTCATATATACGTTTCCAAGTTGTATCTTTCGTCCAATCAATGGACATTCCCGTATATTTTGGACTTTCAATATATCGAATCCTATAATTCGATTTTTTGTAGAAACGTCGTCGTTGTAGCCACTGATTTTGAAATACATCATGTTTGTCAACAATATCTACAATAATAGGGTTCTCGTGTTTTACTCGTAAAATACGACCAACAGATTGTACAATATCTGTTTTGGGTGTTACCATGACAAGAGTCGAAAGGGTTTTAATATCTAATGCCTCAGCTGCCATAGCATAGGTTGCGAGAACAATATTTTTAGACTCGGTATCTTGAAGCGCGGCTTGTTTCATTCCACCAACATAAAATCCGACACTGGCAAACTTGCGGTAATCAATCGCTTGATACAAATAAGTTAAAAGAGAACGATTATGACAAAGTACCATAATTTGACTATCATTGTCTTCATCAACCAAGTCTTTGAGAACTCGGACGATAAAGTCGCTACGCGGACCGTATTCGCAAAGTTTTACTATCATTGAACTATATTTTGTATTACCACGATAATCTATTTCTACCTCATTGAATTGAGAATCCCCTGTCTGATATTCTATAGCGCGAACACAAACAGCATCATCATTATTACGCTTTTCCTCATAAATTTTTTCACCAATAAACATATAGAGAACACGGGTTAACTTATCTTTTCGGTCGACGGTTGCCGAAATCCCCAACATATAAGGAGTAATAGTCTTGAATAAAGTTTTCGAAAATTGCTCGCTACCAATGCGATGAACTTCATCAATAATAGTTAAGCCAAAGGAATCGAACGTTCCTGCCGGAAAATCTTTATCATAAAGGGTTTGAACCATTCCAATAACAATGTCTTTGTCTTTTATGTCACAAACTTGTGCTTGAATCTTACCAATTCGAGAACCTGGTAGAAACTCCTCAATACGTTCTATCCATTGATTCATCAAGAATTCTTTATGAACTATAATCAGTGTCTTCTTTTTTAAATCCGAAATTATTTTGAGAGCCATTACAGTATTATGAGTAACTGTAAAATCTCCAAGAACAAATCGTCTATTACCGTCAATTTCAAAACCATAATAATCATCGACGCCTATCTGCTCCAAAGAAATTCTATACTTGAGTACGTCGCGTATAAGTTCTCTTTTATGAGGTTTTTTCCGAGAACATTTTACAGGGATTTCCTCCAATCCAGCTCCGCTAATATTTGTTGTATAGTATGTCCCCTTTTTGGGACCACCTCTTGCATTTGTACATGTTTTAGATATTTGTTTTTTATACGAAGCAAAACCAAGAGACCTGGCCAAGAAAACTATATCATCTAATAAGGTCTCGTTTTTTTGTGTTATTTCGTAACAACCATCATGATAATATCCATCAGAATCAATTAGCCCTGCTAGTAATTCTAATTGATTCTTTCTTGAATTACATTTATAATGATGAGGAATGTGTTTATTATTAATCATATTGTTGTCTCTTAGAAAATCCATAAGAATATTTGTTTTTTCCGTGGAGTTGATTCGATAATCATATTGAGCCCCTGTGTATTTTAAATATAATGTTGTGTGTTTTGTTTTAAAGCATTCTACTATATATTTTATTACAGTAGATTCTTGCGTCGTAACTAAAGTACCTTTTGAATATCCGTCACCCAGCCAATATCCAATCAAATAAGGGTCGATTTCTAAAGGAACTTCATGAAAAGTTACCGGAACTCTATATCCTAGCAAAGGACCACCTCTTCCATGGTAAGATTTTGGAAGGTTTAAATAATCTAATACGGAAATATCTAGTACGTCTCCTTTTGCAATGTTTTTGTTTTGGCGACTACTGTATTTAAGCGAAAGAATATGGCTTTCGTTAACTATGTACCCAACCCCTTTTTTTGTATTTACTTTATACATCATTTCTTTTCCTCTTGCTAATGTGAGAACTTTTCTCGGTGTAGAATCGTCTCCCATCAGCAAATCTCCAACTACTACATTTTGCACCAATTTAATTGTACCATCAAACATTAAAATCTGTGTGTTCTTACCTAAACATTTGCCACGCCCACATGGCACCTCCAATATTCCTCCTGAGCCTTTATGCAGTGAATCCAAACAAATTGACTGATTAACGTAATTACCATAAATTCCTACGATTTCATTTTGATAATCACGTAGCGATTTAGTAAACGTTACGTTAATGTCGTCACCTGTTTGGATTTCCGATTTTGGCGGTAAACCATAACGTTGAATACCATAAAACCTTGGCAAATATATTTTCTTTTCGTTTTCGCGATAGACTGGGAATTGACTTGCGCCATCTGCTGGTCCAAAATTTGCACCAAAGATTTCTGGTTTTACAAATAAATCCTTCTTTAGAAATTCACAATCAGCAGGACTAAGTATTGATTTTACAATTGTATAACCCTTTTTTCCAAGATAAGATTGAGAACAAACGGTTGCCCGATATTCATTAGTAAGAGTAAAAGTGGGACTTTTTATTACTTTATGCTTCGGTTTCATTTTAGTCGTACTTGTTAAACAGAGAACAAATCAATTTTTTATAAGAGAAAATAAATATTTATCTATAGTATAATGAAATTAACGAGTCCATTCAAAGATTTTACTATGCCAGAATATTGGCTATTTGGCTTATTTATAGTCTATTTAGTAGTTCCTTTTCAAACACCAAAATTTATTCATACTATTTTAACAAACCCTATCGGTCTTATTTTTCTATTAACTGTTGCCGCGGCTATGTTTTTTATGACACCTATGATTTTAGCAGTTTTGTTTGTCCTTGTTATTTATGAACTAATACGCCGTGATGGTAGTGACGCTAATTCCTACAGAACAGATAAGTCAGTTCATGATAATCATACGCAACAATACAAATATGTTTCGGATAATATCAAAAACAATAGCGTTCATGTCAAAGGTCCTATTTTAAATATGCCCACCGAGTCACATGAGCCCCCGAAACAAACAAAAAGCGAATCTGTATATTTATCAATAGGTGATTCTCTTGAGGAAGTTATGGTTGGTCAAATGGCACCCACAGAGTATGCAGCGACAGTATCTTCATCAGATTTTAAACCAATAAGTGAGAACAATGTTGGCGGGTCGGTATTTTAATAAATATTGTTTTTATTAATAATATTTATAATCAATCAGTTGGCTGTATGGCAATGTTGTTAGTTCCTGAAGAGTTTTGTTATCCTTGTATTGCCGTATATATTTTATAAACGACACGTATTGCGATGAGAGCGAAGAAATCACCAAATACATAATCTAATAATTCTAAAATATTCATTACATTAGGGTCACTAGATGGAGTTTTAGGGTCTGTATTTATAGAAGTAGGTAGTTTACCACGATGTTCGATAGCGATAATAGCTAAATTGGAACCAACAATTAATATGAGAACTAGCCATAAGTAAGGCCATCCATCTTGAGTAAATATGTTATCAAATTCCCATTTTCCAGTATCAAAATGTATAGGTGATTCAAATAAAGTAATAAATTGGCTCATCACAACTCCTGTTTTAAAATCTTGAAATATATAATGTCCCGGATTTGTTACTTTTCTGGAAAACAAAATCATTGTCGATGTTAATGCTAACGTAAATATAACTAAAAACGATATAGTTATATGAGTACTATCAAAATTAAAGATTAATCCTAATGGAAGTGTTACAGCAAATATACAAACAAAATAAAAACCATACCAAAATTGAGCAGCATCTAGTTCTTCATTTTTATCTTTACCAATAGCTTGTGTCACTGCATTCCAAAAAGTAGGAAATGCAGAGTATAAAATTAATACAAAAAGTACTAGAAACGTAAATCGAACTGTAGTCCCCATAAACTCAATTTTGCTCGCTTCTTCAGTATATTGGCTATTTATTGGTAAAGTATAAGCTTTTATATCTTCTTTACTCACACCCGTAGGAATACATTCCATATAAACATTATCATCTGTTCTGGTTGTGATATTTGCTTCTACTAATTTAAATGCGTTAGTCGGATTATTATTTAACCATTTGGGTAAAGTCTTGGCGTCAGGAGGCCCGCTAGAATCAAAATTTGATAGTATCTCTTTAGATGCATTGTTGATATGTATTGGAGTATTAAAAACTATAATGGTTTCACCAAGTGAGTTTAAGTATTGACTAGCCAACGTTTGCTTTGGTATACTAAAACTAATTGATGTCGACAAAGTATCAGCAGTGTTTTGTGTTGATGCTACAAAATTAATAATATTATCGATTTCGTTTGGTCGTGCGGGTTCTGTGGTTGGACTGGATAACATAAAGCATAAATAAATTATTGGGTCAGTAGACACTACGGGATTATGTTTAATGACAAGTTCACCTAGAGCTACTACGTCTTTTATGTTGTGGGTGATTTTATTTTTATTATCAACTTTGTTGTTATAAATATATAAATCAGAACAACGGTATGCATGCTGGGTTGTAGGGAACGTAATATTATTGGGAGAGGGGGGTACATAATTTGTAACATGTAATCCAATAAATCCACCCGGTCCAGGGTTTGTTTGTATAAGTGGATTATTAGAATTTATTATTTTTGTATCATTATTATCAGACGGAGCCAGACCTGATATATATTTACAATTAGAAGCAACAATATCTATATTTTTAAATTCATAGGAAATCTGTGTAGTTGATGGAGCTTGTGTAAATGATGAAATATCCATAAATTATATAATCTATGGATAGTTTATTATTGTAACTAAACCTCAAAAATAAGGAATATAGTTAAACGTGCTGTTTTCGTATAATGTTACTCTAAAAGTATCACTATATCCTTCCACATACACTATATCGCCATTACTTAACGAATCACACCCATATTCACCTGTACAACTTTTTCCGTTAATACTAATGGGTAACTTTGTATTCATATTACCTGTAGTGGTCATTGTGTAATATTGCCAATGGTAGTTACCGGCAGTTAATTGTCGCCCCATCAAAGGTAAAATCAATTCATCATTTTTACGCGTTAAAATTCCCATTTGTTGATAACTATCGTTGACTGCGCGCGTTTTTATATTAACAGGTAATCCTCTTGGGTCACCTGAGTCGCTTCTAAAATATGTGCCATCTTTTACTGGCGGAACATATGGATTATTAATTGTATTTGATTGACTTAAATTCTGCGCTTGATTTTGATTTTGATTTGGTAAAACAATATAGGTGTTACCTGATGGATTATCGTGTGCATATTGTTTATAATACAGATAGACGACAACAATAAAAATCATGGTTAATAAAAATAACGTCATGTTCTCGATGCATATTATTCCAGGTATGCATTTTTTACCCATTTATATTATCTAAATATTAATTTCCGGAACAACGTCTCCGACAGAAAATTTAATGGTTGGTATTTCAGGTGCCTTAAGAGATTTTGGATCGATAGGAGGTTTAGCACCAGCAGGTATTTTGAAATTAGAACTGAACGCACCGGCAAATTGTTTGCTTCCGTCTTGCATCTGACCAATACCAGCCTGTAACAATTGGGGCATCTTACGACTAAAGCCATAATTAATCTGTTTTACTTTATCTTTTAATGCATCTACTTTCATGCGCTTACAATTATAGCATAAATCACGAATGTTTTTAGGATAATGCGAAATATGTACCCCTACATAATAAAATATAAATTGGTCTGCCTGTTCTAGTAAATCCCATGCTTTTTGCTCTAGAGGATATAAATCACGAAACAAAAACGTTTTCATAAACCATAAAAGAATTCTTATAGGTAAATACAAAATTTGGGCAAATGTATCTGTGCAATAAAAAAACAGACAGCGATGAAGATTTTGAATATATTGTACACTACAAGTTATATATGAAAAAATAAATTCACCACTCCATTGTAACAATTCACCTATATTTGTAAACCCTAGTTTTAATCCTTCTCCCAATCCTTTTGTTTCAGTCACAAACAAACCAGTAAAAATATCGTTCATACCCTTTCCCATTTGAATAAATCGCGCTGCGGTTTCGTTAATAAAATTTACTACAATACTTAATATATCAAAAAATCCATTTACGCCTTTTTGTATTCCAGCAATCATATTATTAATCAAATCGGTAAACGTTTTTACGGAATCTTTAATTGTTTTATTTAAGGGCTTAATTAAATCTTTGTTTATACCTTTTGTTAGCGGCCCAATAATACCGTCTTTGATATCCCTTTTAATATCATCTATATCAGGAATATTAATCGACCCTATCGGGCCCAAATCAACGTTTTTACCCTCAATAAATGTTTCATTTATCATATTATTGTATTCATCCAGATTCTTATGTAATAATTTTTCTATTTTTTTTATACGCTCACTCGTATCATTTTCATCCATATTAATAATATTATTATAATATTGTTATATTTTTAATTGTATTGAAACTTATTGACCCATCAAATTGCCTCCTTTTATCATGGTTTGTATACCGGCTTGTAAAAGTTCTGGCATTTTCTTTTCAAAATCATAATTGATTTGACTGGATTTGCTTTTTAATGCTAAAACTCTTAACCTTTTACAACTATAGCACATATCTATTACATTTTTGGGATAATGCGCAAAATGAAATCCCGTATTAGTGTAAAATTTGTCATCAATCCAATAAATTGTTTCCCACATTTTTTGTTGACCTGAATATAAATCTTGTCCTGCGAATTCCCATGCTATCCAATTTATAAAATCAACGGGAAAGTACAATATTTTACCAAAAACGTCTAGTGCATAATAAAATATACACTTATGCATGTTTTGTAAATATTGTAATCCACAAATAATATACGTAAATAAGAATTGACTGGCCCAAAACATAAATTCGCCTATGTCATGAAAGCCTATAGACAAACCATCTCCTAGGCCTTTTGTTTCTTCCACAAAAAGACCTTTAAATATCATCTCTAATCCTTTCCCTATATTTGTCATTTTTTTCACGACTTGATTTATGCCATTTGAAACGTCAAAACCTTCTAGTTTTGGTATCACGTCTTTCTTTGTTTTTTCTAATAATGAATCAGTGGCTACTTTTATTTTTACCATTCCATCATCAATTTGATTCCTTAAATCATTTAATTTTTCGTCAATATCTTTTAACTTATTCATAATATATTGAATGATAATATATTATGTGTTCATATACTCATTTTATTCTGTTACTTTATCGTTGAATCTTTCTTTTATTGCCATTGCTTCTTCCTGTAAAGGTTCTGCCTTTTCTAATACATCAAGTAATTTTTGCTGTACCGCAAAATAATCACTCATATCTTTCTTTAATTTTGCAGCTTTTGTTACCGATTTATTTTCGGATTTGTTTTCATTATTAGGTAATTCGAATTCTTGCTCCGGTTCATGGTCTTGCTCTTGTTCATGCTCTTGTTCATGCTCTTGTTCATGGTCTTGCGCTTGCTCTTGCTCATCATGAACTATTTCTGTTTCCTCTAATGGTAATTGCCCTTCAAACGATTCCTGGTATTGTACGCTTTGAAAAAACAAGGAGACAAAAGTAGCAAACATTAAAATAATAATCATATTTTTAATAAAAAAAGAAGTAATGAATCCTACTAAAAAGAATATAACTAAAGAATAGGTATGATTTAAGTTAATAATATAGAAAAGATTTACTAGCGAAATCAAAAGAACAATATATAATAAGCAACGGCTGTATAAAATAGAACTGATTGTAGCATTTGGACTAAAACAATCCATAATTTTTAAAGACTGTCCCCTCGATGCCAAACTCTTAATAGATAAAGATTTCATATTGAATATAATTTATACAGCGATATTTTTTTACGAATCCTCATTATATTCGGAAGGTACATCACCGCTATATATTTCTAAAACTTCTTTTACTACATCTTCGCGTTGAATATCAGTCCTCTGGAATTCGAAACTACTTATACTAGTCGACCTTTTACCTTTAAATTTACTAAGGAAATCTTCTAGACCGTTCAATTCATTGGCTCTATCGTATTGTTCTAAATCACCAGTAATTACTAAACGACTATTTTCTCCTAAACGAGTCAGTAACATTTTCATCTGAGAAATGGTTGAGTTTTGCATTTCGTCAGCAACTATCCAGCAGTTTTTAAATGTTCTACCACGCATATATCCTAGAGGTGATATTTCAATAACTTTATCCTCTAAAAGAGCGGTTACATCTTTTGGGCTCATAAAATTATATAAAATATCGTAAATGGGTCTTATCCAAGGAGCCATTTTTTCTTCAAGTGTGCCTGGTAAATAACCCAGGTCTTCATCTACGGAAACAGAGGGACGCGTAAAAATAAGTTTTTCATAAGTACCATTTAAAAAATTACGTATTCCTGTTTCTGTAGCAAAAAGAGTTTTTCCTGTTCCCGCAGGACCTGTAGCAACAACAATTTTTTTAGATTTGGATTTCAGCAAATGCGCGTATTGTTCTTGGCGCTCATTTTTTGGCTTGGTAAATTTGTTGTCGAAATTTGTCTTTTCATTTTGTGATAAATATTGCATGTTTTCATAAAATTTGCGCTGTTTTATGGCGTTATTTTCTCGTTCTTGATTGATTTCAGTATTATATTCATGTAAAATATCTTTTTCAGATTGTTTCTTTGATTTACGATATCTGCGCTTGGATTCAGGTTTTTCTTCACCCAAATATTCAGCGCTACTATCGAAAACCGGCATTGTATTATGTTTCATTTATATACTAAAGGATATTAATAGTTGCCGTAAAATTACGCTCTGGGAAAAATGAATTTGTCCACCGTTGTTCTTACGCCAAATGCATGATGAACTAAAATTCCTAAAACTAAAAATACGGCTAAAGTTAGCCAATACGACTGTCGAAATATCCATGAAATAAAAATACACATTACCATAACCACAGCTAAATCAAATAAAGAAATGCCCAATATTCTGTATTTACGAAATCCAGTCCTTAGTCCAGCTGGTCCGAATGCATCTTTGTATTTTTCAAGACCAAACATAGGTTATAAATATATATATCGGAAGGTTTTATTTTATACTTTTAAATTTAAATGCTATCGAGTGCGTTTGTTCTAAATTATTATTTTTGAGAACACGCATTGTGGTCAAATCATTTAAATAAAATGGTATAAAATCTAAACAGTATATTATTTAGCGAAGAATGTCCGAAATAGCTTTTGTTGAGCCTTTATTGAAAGCTGACGATAGTCGCTACGTAATGTTTCCAATCAAAGATAATGATATTTGGAAAATGTATAAAAAAAGTGTCGATTCGTTCTGGGTGCCTCAAGAGGTGGACTTATCCAAGGATTTGAACGATTGGGCGTCTCTTAACGATGATGAAAAACATTTTATTTCTATGGTTTTAGCTTTTTTTGCTGCCTCAGATGGTCTGGTTTTAGAAAATTTGGCCGTGCGTTTTATGAATGATGTTCAATTAGCGGAAGCACGTGCTTTTTACGGATTTCAAATTGCTATTGAAAATATTCATTCAGAGATGTATAGTATTTTGATAGACACTTATGTATCTGATGATGCCGAAAAAACCAAGTATTTTACAGCTCTTGCCAATTATCCTTGTATCAACAAAAAGGCGAATTGGGCAAAGAAGTGGATTAATGATAATCGTAGTTCGTTTGCCGCGCGCTTAGTTGCCTTTGCTGTAATCGAAGGACTTTTCTTTTCTTCGTCGTTTGCTGCGATTTATTGGATTAAAAAACGTGGTCTTATGCCCGGTCTTACTTTTTCGAATGAGCTTATTTCGCGTGATGAAGCTCTTCATACCGAATTTGCTGTTATGCTTTATAGTAAGTTACAAAAAAAGTTACAGAAGAAGCGTATATATGAGATTATTAAAGAAGCGGTCGAAATAGAAAAAGAATTCATTTTGGAGGCAATTCCTTGCCGTATGATAGGGATGAACTCAAAACTTATGTCTCAATATATTGAGTTTGTTGCAGACCGTCTTTGTTTACAACTTGGATATGATAAGATTTATAATGTAGCCAATCCGTTTGATTTTATGGAGCTCATTAGTATGGAAACAAAAGTAAACTTTTTTGAACGTACTAATTCCGAGTATGCTTTGGCTAATAAAACCGTGGCATCGGACGTTTTTGATTTTAGTGCCGATTTTTAGGCATAAGAAATAATGTAATCATTATTTATATGATTACATTTATAATACCAACAATAGGAAAAGATACATTAAAAAATTCAATTGAATCCCTTAAAAATCAAACTGACGACAATTGGAAAGCTATAATTATATTTGATGGTCTTAAACCAAATATTGAAATTGATAATCCGAAAATCACCGTTTTAGATATTGAAAAAAAAGGGGTAGGTGGAAACGGAGCAGGTATTGTTCGTAATTATGGAATGGAAAAAGTTGATAGCGAATGGATAGCCTTTTTAGATGATGATGACACCATTGCGCCTGATTATGTCGAAACATTTAATAAAGAAATCCAGGAACACCCCTATGTTGATGTGATAATATTTAGAATGTATCGTTATAATTGGGAACCAAATGTAATACCATTTCCAGAGTCAGACAATTTTCACGCTAATGAAGTTGGTATAAGTTTTGCATTAAAAACCAAAATATTTAAATCTGGTCTTAAATTTGAACCGTCATCCGGCGAAGATTTTATGTATTTAACCAATATTCGTGCAAATAATTATTGTATGATGATAAGTCCTTATGTAAAATATTTTGTACATGGTAAAACTGACCCTGAAAAAATAAACATAGTAGGAACACGTGGAATTATAAACAAAAAGACGGAGGGTTTTTCTTTATTAAAAGAATCTCATTTGAAAGCAGATGAATACATACCTATTTTGTTTTTTCTTTTTGTTATAATTTATTTAATATTTGGTAATGTCAAAAAAATAAAGGACGTGTTGTTTGTTGTTTTATTTTTAATCGTTTTACAGAAACTCGTATATTAATTTAAGTCGTTTTTCGCAATATAATGTAAACATCTCATTGTGTATGCAAATGATGCACCGGAATGTCCAGGAGGGTTTGGTAAAGATTCCATTGTTTTGATAATAATGTCAAAGTTAGGATGTCTTGACCACATAAAACCCTTATCTTCATCAAGTTCATACTCTTTTAGCCACGACCAGAGTTGAAGTTGATTAATAGAATCATAGCCATTAGAAATAAGGCTTCGAGTAAATTTGTCTTCGATAAAGCTGAAACACATTTTTGATTTGATTTTACATTAAATAAAAACATAAAATCAATTCAATTTTTATGAACCAATGCTTATAAAAAAAAGAACTGTTGGAGTTCTTTTTTTTTGCAAGCAGTGGGGTTCGAACCCACGCATCATAGATAACGGGTCTTAAGTCCGTCGCCTTAAACCACTCGGCCATACTTGCTTGGTGTTTTTACCGACTTTGCTGTCGTGGCAAAGATAATTCATTTTAAATTGAGTTTGATGGAAATTTTTGAATTCCTTACCACCACATTTATTGTGGCGCCCCTACCAACAGGGCTATCGAACCAAACCGATTATTTTGAATTGAATTACAATGCATTTGTTATTTTTTGGAGAATAACAACTCGTTTGCGGGCTTTGGACCCAAATTCCGATACGGGGACTCGAACCCCGGCCAAAGGGGTGAAAACCCTCTATCCTAACCAACTAGACTATATCGGAAGTTCTAGCTCTTACTGGGACTCGAACCCAGGATAGAAGATTCAAAGTCTTCGGTGCTGACCACTACACTATAAGAGCTATGTTAGTTTTGGGAGTTCTAACAACTCAAATGACCCTAAAGGGAATCGAACCCTTGTCTCAACCGTGTAAAGGTTGTGTGCTAACCGTTACACCATAGAGCCTAACGCTTCTGACAGGTTTCGAACCTGTGACCTTTCGGTTAACAGCCGAATGCTCTAACCAACTGAGCTACAGAAGCATATGGATAGTTTTTATAAGAGAACATACAAACTCTATCTATGCACCCGATGAGGGACTTGAACCCTCGACCACCAGATTAAAAGTCTGGCGCTCTACCGACTGAGCTAACCGGGTAATCCTGTTTTTTTGAGTGCAGGGAAACTCATTGCTCGATGTGAGACTTGAACTCACGACCCTCAGCTCATAAGACTGATGCTCTAACCAACTGAGCTAAACGAGCTTTTTAATTCACACTAGAACTGGTTTTAAAAATCAATTTTTTGGGACCAAGAAGTTCTCCTCGGCAAATCACATGTTGTAACTTCTGTCCCTAACATGTTAATATGTCGACCAACCTTTATACTGTTTTGAAATTATATTTATTAGGATGACTATATAATGCGTTTAAAATGTATAATTAAAAAATCATCTAAACATAGAATCGTGTCTTTATAAAAATGAACGACATACATATCAATGAAATATTTGACCGTGAAAAAACCGCTAACGAAATAAAATTATTATTGTCAAATTTTGACAAAAACGTAAATAATGTGGCATATAAAAAAGGAATTTATATTTATGGTTCACCAGGATGCGGTAAAAGTCATTTTGTCATTAATATATTAAAAGAAATGAACTACGATATTATAAAATATGATGCCGGTGATGTGCGTAACAAAGCACTTATAGATACAATTACAAGTAATAATGTATCTAATCGAAATGTTCTCCAAATGATGACAAAACAAGTGAAAAAAATTGCTATTGTTATGGACGAAATCGACGGAATGAACAATGGAGATAAGGGTGGAATAACGGCTCTTATAAAAATTATTCGCCAAAAAAAAACGAAGAAACAGCGACTAGAAAATAAAACCATGAATCCAATTATTTGCATAGGAAATTATTATATTGATAAAAAAATTCGAGAACTCATGAAAGTATGTAATGTTTTCGAGCTAAAAACGCCTACAAAACCACAAGTTCATCTTTTATTAAAAACAATTATGCCAAATACCGAATTGTACGAAAAACGCGCAGACGAATTAGTAAATTATATTCAGGGAGATATGCGAAAAATTATTTTTGTACATGACGTTTATAAGAAAAAGCCAGAGATTTTACAAGGTAATACTCTTGAGGAGATTTTCCAAATCAAAACATATAATGAAGATGCCAAAAAAATAACGCAGTCATTAATTAATAGACCTATAAAAATAGAAGAGCATAATCGTTGCATGAACGAAACAGAGAGAACTATAGTCGCGCTACTTTGGCACGAAAACATTATCGATGTTTTAGCAAATCAACCAGTAGAAAAAACATTTCCCTTTTATCAAAGAATTTTAGACAATATGTGTTATGCTGACTATATTGACCGAATCACATTTCAAAGCCAAATATGGCAGTTCAATGAGATGTCATCACTAATGAAAACGTTTTATAATAATAAACTATATCACGACCATTTTCCTGACAGTCAAAATAGTTTTAAACCAACAGAGGTAAGGTTTACAAAAGTTCTGACAAAATATTCCACAGAGTATAATAATATGTTATTTATTTACGGTCTTTGTCAAGAATTGGATATGGACAAAAAGGATTTAGTCGCGTTTTTTCAAGAACTACGACTTTTTTATGGCGCCGATTTTTGTTCTCAAATTGATAGATTAAATGATGTTGAAAAAATATTTGAAACCTACAACATTTCAAAACTAGATATTAAGAGAATATATCGTTATTTGGATAAAAACGTAAAAAAAGAGGCTTTGCTAGAAGAAGACGAAGAAGATGACGATTCCTAGAAATAAAATGTATGTCTATTTTATATAGTTATTGTATTATGAATAAAGCCGCCAATGTAATTAAAGATATATTTCTAGGTAAACCAGAACAACGGTTTCAAGACGTTACAACAAATTTAGATGATATTCAATCAAAATTAAATTTAAAAGACAAACAAATTATGAGTTTATTAAATAACGGAAATCCTAAGCTATCTGAAGAGGACGTGCAAAGTAAGATTTCAGATTTAAAAACAGAAAAATCCGAACTTAAAAAGAGCCTTATGCAAAAACAAGAACTATTAAAAGATGTACAGGATGAATATAAAAACAGGAAGATTGAAGAACATAAAGAGTCTCTTCAAGAAAAACAAGATGCCTACGTAGAAAAGACAGGAAAAGAAGCCAAGCATACGGCAAAGGCAATAGCTGAAGCTAAAATAGCTGTTCGACGCGCTAGATGGGCTATGCGTAATCGTACAAGAGGCGGAAAACGCAAGAGTCAGAAAAAAAAGAGACGTACTAGCAAACGTAAATAAATTGTTAAAATATTATTATATATTATAACAATGAAGTGTGAAGAATTACTTTCTATTTTTAAAAAATGGTTTTGTTGTTTAAGGCAATCTGACAATAACTCTTTAGATGAAGGTTTTGTTTCTTTGTCAGACGATATCACTGTTATTGATATAAAAACTAGTATACTAGATATTAATGAAGAAGAAGTAGCTACATCTTTAAATGACGACGAATATCAATATTATTATCGAGATTAATCACCCTCAATTGTAATAAGAGGACCTTTTTTAACAGGCGCCGGAAAAACTTTTGGTTCCGTATCTATTTCTATTGCTATATGAACTGGTTCTTCAGTTCCTGTAGATTTTTCTTCAACTAAGACCTTAGTTTCTTGTTGGGCAATAATTAATTTATTTTGAGCTTCTATTAACTGCATTTGTACCTCAACGACAATTTTCTCCAATTCTTGTATTTTATTAGACAAGACGCCTATATGTCCTTGTTGTTGTTGTATAATACCAACGACTTCTTGCTGTGACAGTTCTTTAGGCTCTTCCCCAGGACGCTGTAGTATAATTGGTCCGGTAGCATTTTTTGCGTTTGCTTCCTCATTTGCCTTTTTTAACATTTCAGCACGCTCCGCTTCAATAGTTTTAATCTGTGCTAGAACGTCTGGTTTCATTTTTGCTTCACCTGCTTCATAATTAGCTAATAGCTTATCTATTTTATTCATAAAAAAATCCTTAATCGGTGCTTCATCCTTCATACGAATAAACGTATCTACTGTTTTTGGTGAGTCTTTTAAATAATCAGGATGCGGATTTTCGAGCATCTTACGTTTGTCAAATGTATTATGTTCGTGTGAGAATACTAATATAGTCTTAAGTGGGTCAAGTTGGACAAATGGTACTGTGTATCCCTTTAAAAATGCGCGTTCTTCAGCAATTGCGGCGTGGTCCTCATATTGCGTTTGATTTAATAATTCGGCCTTGAAAGCAAATGTTCCTGCAGTTGCATGATTGGGATTATAAGGACCACATTGTACCATACGTTTTAAACCTTTAAAATAAATGTAAATTTCACTAGAACCTGCGCACAGAGCATTTTTGTCTCCCTGAAGACGCTCTACTGCGTGTGAAATACGCTCTGGTGGATAATAATCGTCGTCATCCATATAAACAACAATAGAACCCTTAATTTGTTTATGCATAAAATTACGTTTTGCACCCAAAGTCATTTTGTCTTGGATAGGAAAATATTTAATATTAGGAATACCGGATTTATCAATCAAATCCTTTATTTTATCTGTACCATCATCGACAATTATCCATTCAATTCGTTCTTTTGGATAATTCTGGTTTTTGAAACAACGAAATATGTTCTCAATAAAGGGTCTGCGATTAAACGTTGGTGTACAAACGCTTACAAAAGGATAGGTTTGTTTTTTATTCTTTACCATTTTTATTAATAGGGCTAAATATATTTATATGAATTTTACGCATTATATTATTATTCATTTTTGTCTTCTTTTTCATCTTTATCCTCTTCATCTTTGTCTTCTTTATCTTTGTCCTCTTCATCTTTATCCTCTTCATCTTTGTCTTCTTTATCTTTGTCTTCTTTATCTTTGTCTTCTTTTTCATCTTCATCATCTTCATCTTCATCTTCGTCCTCATCATCTTCATCTTCACCTTTGTCGTCTTTATCTTTATCCTCTTCATCTTTATCCTTCGTTTTCTCATTTCTTTCTTTTTTTAATTCATTCTTTGTTGTTTTTTCTATTTTCTTTTTTAATTCATCTTTATCATCATCATCGTCATCATCATCATCATCGTCCGAACCATCTGACTCATCCGAATCATCCGAATCATCCGAATCATCCGAATCATCCGAATCATCCAAGTCATCTGAATCACTTGAGTCGCTATCAGAGGACGACGTCTCCTCATTAGATTGCCCTAAGCTATCTAATCCTAATAAAGAACTAGGTTGTAATACTGTTCCTAACACACCCTTAGCTAATTTAGCTACTGGATTATCTACAATAACATCCATATTCTCTTTTATTCCACTTTTAAGTTTATCAAATTCAGCTTTTGGGTCTGCGATATTACCTTTTAATTCATTAAGATAAGAACTAATATCATTGTTTTGGGCAAGACCAGTTAATTCTCCTTTCATTTCAGAGATAGAGGATGTAAGATTTTTTTTAATATTAGATATTCCTGCGCTTGCTTCAGACTTTAATTTACCCATTAATATGTTCCCTACAGTACTACTTTTAGATGTTTGCTCTACTCCTGGCTCTGGGCTGAGATATTGTTTTAATTTTACAAAATCGCTTGAATCAACAAATCTATCTTTCTTTATTTGTTCATTAATATCCATGCCAATAGGGATGGTTACAATACCAAGAAGTAAACCAAAAATAATTAATAGATTTTGTTTTAGTGTTTTACTATAAATGTTATTGTTAAAATCAATGATACCAAGTATAAGTATCACCAATAAGGTTATTGAGAACATTGATGAACTGATAAAATCCAAAAATATGTATATTATTTTTTTAATCATTTGAACGGTTGTAAGATTTTCCGCATTTGAATCAAAGTTCAATAAAAATGCTTTTGCCATATATTCGCGAATTTCGAAAGGAATTGCCCAAATGTTTATTATTTTTGGCAAAGAAAGTGTAGTAAATGGCTGCCATAAAATACTCGTCGACATTAATAATAATACCATAAGACAAAACACAAATCCAAGAGGAACGCTTATTGCCACTACAATAATAAATTGTATAAGTACCATAAGACCGCCTATTACTATACCTCCAGTACCAAGGTCAACAATTCTCTTTATATTGTAAACTAACATATCCAAATTGCCAAAACTACCACTTGTTGAAAATCCGTTGAACCAATCAAACAAATGGTCAAAATTTCCAAACATATCATTGAACCAATCCATATTACTTTTTGGTTTACATGAATGAGAACTCCGACATTGTCCACAAATGGACATACCACATCCACCGCATAAATTTAAAGAAACCATTCCGCAATTATTGCACGACGGCTTAGATTCTTTCTTCGTTTGTGTTTTACTGTTACTGTTAGTCTGTTTAAATTTAATACCAAATGAGAACATTGAAGATACTACATTAAATACATTTTTTAAGATTGGAGAGAAAATATCGAAATCCGCAAAGAAAAACAATATAGTTAATGCGTACATGATGTTTACACTCTGATTGTCAGTGTTTAACATTATAACGTCGCGAATAAATTTGAAAAAGAATGGTCTACAATTTTCCAAAAAGTATATCATCATCGAGAACACGAACATCATGTAAATTGGGGCATTCAAGTATTTTTTAAAGAAGTATGGTAATTTTTCATAGAGTAAATTTTGTAATATATCAGAAAAATATAACGCATATGTAAACATAAAAACTAGTGGTTTCGCTAAAAATCCAAAGTTTGGGTATAAGGTCAAAATCTTTAGTTGGTCGCTTGTAAATCTAGGCATAGGTACGTTTTCATTTGTTTCACTATCAACAAAAACTGTTGCGTACATTAAATTATAAGTAAAAATAAAGGCAAAAATAATACTTTCCAACAAAGATAAATATGGTTTTATTATATCAACATCTGCTTGTGTTGCGGCATTTTGATGAAAATTTAAATAAACACTACCTGATAAGGTGGCATTATTATTTATAATAACTTGTTGTCCTTTTATAGAAACAATTGTAGTTTTTACTGGAATTCCTTCTCCCGATACCAAAAAGCCTATTTTCAATTTACTCACATCTACAACTAATAAAGTATTGTTATTAGTAGTTAAAACGCAATTTACTGTTATAGGGATAGCCCGCTGAAGACCATTCGCAATAACTTGAGCTTGATGATGGTTAAAATCGTCTATTATTTTTTCAATCATTTGAATGTAAGCCAAAAATATTTTTCTTGGGTCATCTGCACTCATTCCTTTGTCGCCACTATCTAATCCGTCCCAAAAATCTGGAGTTAATGGTATACCACTATCACGGTCGATTGGACCTTTATACAAGTGTTTATTACCTTGTGCGTCTATAACATAATATCGGCCATCTGTTTCATCAAAATAACCTTTTTCAACATTACCACTAGCATCTATCCAAGTACCATCTCCCTTTAAAACGGAATGTGTTCCATCTACATTTCCGGGGTCTGAACGCGAATTAGAAGATTTGCTTTTTTTTGCTTCTTCTGCCTTTTTCAATGATTCAGCAAGCGCTGCTGCTTTTGCTTTTGCTTCTTTATCCGATTCAGAATTGGCACGGTTGTTAACATCAGGTTTGTTTTTAAATTTTTTGGTATTTGAAGAATATTCGTTAGTTGCGTCGCTCATTACCGTGTTTATATTTCCTAACCAATTCAAATATGTTAAATATGATTGAGGAGTAGGAGTAGGTGTTGGAGTAGGCGTGGGTGTCGCTATAGGCTTTGGTATTGGTTTAGCAGCAACGGGCGCAACTACTTGTTTTGTACCTGTATTAGCAGCGGATTGGGGTGCTAGAGGAGGAACTACGGGAGCTGCAACCAATTTTTGAGCTGCTGTGGCAACCACTTTCGGAGCAGGTGTTGAAGCCTTTGCTTTAACCATTGGTTCATAAATGTTCTCGAATGTTTCAATGTTTTTATAATTAAACATACGTGAGCGTTTTTTTTTATTGAGCCGACTAATTTTTTGTATCATGTTTAATGTATCAAAATCCGTGTCTGCAAAATCGTCTCTATCACTAAATAATTTTTTATTCCATATTGTTTTTGATATATCAGGTTCCATTAATATAATACAAGCTATATTATATTATTGTAAAAAAAATGCATAATTAACGACTATATAACATACCACAATTACCACTAATAATAGATAAAACATTATATCGTTCTTCGAATAAGGTCATATTATAGTTATATTCAAATAACCGCCAATTTTGCTTTCGAACACCTATTGGGTTTCCACTATTATCACAAATTACATCAAACGACGAATTAATGGCATCAATTTGCGGGACATACGTATTTATTTCTAGTTCAATAGTTTTAAATTTACTCATATTGACTGCCCCAGTTGGTTGATAATCAAATGGACTTGTGTTTAAACAAAAATTATAACAATAAAGCCCATCGATAGCGTTTCCTTGTGTTCTCGTATATTTTTCAACAAAATTATAAATTCCGCTTTCTAAAGTGTTCTCGCGATATTCTCCATTGAACAAAATACCCATATTATTTAATATTTCTTTCCTGTTGATAGATTTATAATCACCAGTTAAATAAATACCTGTATTACGACCATCATATGGGTCTATTCCTGGGCCATATTGTATTGATGGTGCGTAAGTATTATCAGCAGTGCCGATTTCTAAATCACCTGGTATTGCAGCGTAGGGCCAATTGGTAAAGTTAGACCACTCGTTTCTTAAGTTGACATCATTGCGTTGTAAATAAAACATCCAGTTTGATACCAGTCCATTAGAATAAACTTGTACTTTTCGTGTTCCAGTAATGTTCTCAAAATTATATTGAAAAACGTCTTTTACTAAATAAACTTGGTCTTGACTAGCAAAAAGTTCGGTTTCTTCTTTTGACAAAAACGCATAGGTTGCTAGAATATGTATATCTGCATTCCATACTGAAAATCTATTCTGATAAGCATCCGGAGTTAAAATAACAGCAGGAGGAGTTTGTAAAAAACGGTACATTTGAAATTGCGGCTGATTAAAATCTGGTTGCACATAAGGATATAAATTCTGAAAATCAAATACATCACGTACTTGAAAAAGTTCTTGAATAGGTCTCATTGTTACAGTAATCATTAATTCATTATATTGAAGAGCTGCTATTGGAAACGCGCATTGGCTGTTCAAAGTAAACCAAGTATTAATTGGAATATAAATATTACGCCCACGAATTGATGGCTCAGCACCGACGTTTTTCTTAGTATACCAGGCAGTAGGATATGTATTTGCGCGTCCATTCGCATTTGCAGGGTCATTAAACTCAGCGGTGTTACCTGACATAGAATTAAATAAATCCTTTTTACCAGTAGAAAAGTCTCTCTCTACTTGAGCAGTTAAGTATTCTCCTGTATATTTTTGTAAAGTTAAAGAACCACAAGTTATTTCTATTTCTTGAATCATAAGAGTACCTAAATTTTTTATCCATTTAAAATCGTATGGCGTCCATCGATTACTAGTTTGCGGCGTAGGATGATACAGAGGACTCCAAATATCAGGAAGTGATACCACCAAATAAGTATCCATTAATAAATCTGCATAACGAGGTATTTTAAATTGAAATTTCGAGGGTTCTGTTAAACGTAAGTCACGAGAACCATCGTAGTCTATTCGAAATTTTTGCAAGCCAAAATTCGTATATTTTGAATAAGTGACTTTAAAAAATGTTTTGCTCGGATTTCCGGTTAATATTGAATTGTTAACACCAACTGAAATAATATTTAGTAAACCCCCAGGCATTATAATTTATAAGTAGATTATTTCATCTATATTATTATCGCCCTATATCTTATTACTTAATGAAATTAAATAAACAGTTTATTTTTTTATTCATAATTTTATTTGGCCTATGTATTATTTTGTATTTCATAAATGAATCAGTAATTAAAGAAGGATTAAGCATGGATTCTAATGACAAGGCAGTAAATGAAGCACTTACTTACGAAAATGATAATAATTTTGCAGGGACTAGTGGATTTATTCGGATTTTACCTCTTACTAGTACTTTAAATAATTCCAAGGAAAAAAGCGGTATTATGGCGGATTATCCAAACATTTTAAATTTACCCATAAGTCAATTTGCGATAAAATCATCTTACAATAGCTGCTGTTCAGGTGAACAAAATCATTATATTAGTAATGAAATGTTGATGTATGTATTAAGCCGTGGTACTAGATTTATTGATTTGGAAATCTCCAATATAATTATTGACCCATCAAGTAAAACGGGTACTCCATATGTTGTTTATCCTGATTATAACGCAACTTTACCTATTGACGTTAAAAAATGTTGCAAATTAGACTCCGTTCTAAAAACACTCGTAAAATATGGTCTTATGGATAATCAAAGCTCCACTGCTGGTCCCACACCAAATTATACCGACCCGTTGTTTTTGCACTTACGTATTAATGTAGACCCACTTTATAATAATTTATACCAAGATGTTGCCACCTGTATCAAAAAAAACTTGATTGATTATTTATATGGACATACGAATATTAAACCTACCAAAATTTCTGTAAAAGAATTTGTTACAAATTCAGTATTACCTGTTCTCACAGATAAAAATGTAATGCAAAAATTTCAGTCTTTAAATACTAACACCACAACTATGATACAACGGTATTTAGAAGTAAACCTTGAAGCAGAGAAAATTTTCAGTGATTTGCAGGAATACGTATTGAAAAATAATATTGTAAATATGAATGTATATGATTTAGTGGACAAATTACCAGTGCAAAAAGTTTTGAATTTGCCAATTATTAGCGGTTACATGGATAATGTCTCTGATATTCTAAACGAAATTTCTCCAGCAAACTCCTTATATACTAGTGCAAATAACATACAAAATCTACTATCTTATATTTATTCAAATAATAAAAAATTTGATTTACAAAAAACCAAAATGCGTGATATTATGGGAAAAGTTGTTGTTATTTTAGATACAAATTATGACTTAAATTGGAAAAAAGCGTCCAAATGTGACCCATTGGTAAAAAATTGCTATGATTTAAACAATTACGTTCATATGGAAAGTGGTACAAATGAGCTTACGTTAAATAGCCCTTTTATGCTATCAAAACAGCTAAGTACACCGATTACAGTGAATTCTGACCAAGTTACAGTAACTATAAAATGCAATGGTGAAACATTAAAAAACAGATTCATGCAAATAGTTCTTCCCGAGTCTGACCCAGGTTTATTAAACACAGACCCCGATGACCAAGGAGCTAATCCCGATTTTCAAAATATTGTAACAAACTGGGGTTGCAATTTCATAACCTACCGATTTTATAATCAAGACCCACAGTGTTTGCAGTATGAACGATTTTTCAACTCACAATCTCTTGCTATAGTACCACTTGCTTATGTAAAAAGTTATTATTTACAAGAACAATTGCAAAGTTCTCAATAAAATTTATTCTTATTATGTATATGGCGAAAAATAATAAAAAATTTAATACACATTTTTGTGATGATAAAATGACCTTTGAAGAATGTGAATTGGCTATATTAAGAAATGCTGTTGATGAATCAGAAAAAATCCAGGGAGAAAAAATAGCGAATAGTGAAACTATAAAAGCCGTAATCAAAATTTTAGAGAACTTTTTGACACGTAAAAAACTCATTTGTTATGGTGGTACTGCTATCAATAATATTCTACCTAAATTTGCGCAATTTTATGACCACGATGTAGAAGTGCCTGATTATGATTTTTATAGCCCTAATGCACTCAAGGACGCTAAAGAATTAGCTGATATTTATTATAAAGAAGGTTATTTAGAAGTAGAGGCTAAAGCCGGTGTTCATTATGGTACCTATAAAGTATTTGTAAACTTTATTCCTATCGCTGATATCACACAGCTGGAAACGGTTTTGTTTAAACAAATAAGTAAAGATACTATCACAGTATCTGGAATTCAATACGCTCCTCCCAATTTTTTACGTATGAATATGTATTTGGAGCTATCCAGACCAGCAGGAGACGTAAGTCGATGGGAAAAAGTTCTCAAAAGGTTAACTTTATTAAACAAATATTATCCATTAAACAGTAAGATTGTTTGTGAGACTATTGACTTTCAACGACAAATGGAAACACACATGGAAGATAGCGAAAAAATATATTTTTGTGTACGTGATTCGTTTATTGACCAGGGCGTAGTTTTCTTTGGTGGTTATGCGACTAGTCTTTATTCAAATTATATGAGTAAACAACAACGGCGTATTGTGGATAAAATACCGGATTTTGATGTTCTCTCTGATGAGCCCGCAAAATGTGCAATGATTGTCAAAGAGCGATTACAGCGCGAAGGTTTTAAACACGTAAAAATTATTAAGTATAAAGAAATAGGTGAAATTATTCCAAATCATATACGTATAGACGTAAATGGTGAAATCATCGCGTTTATTTACAAACCAATAGCCTGTCATAGTTATAATGTTATTGAAAATGGCGTTAATAAAATAAATGTAGCCACAATTGATACAATTTTAACATTTTATTTAGCATTTACGTATGCCAATATGCCTTATTATGATAAAGATAGACTTATTTGTATGGCCAAATTTTTATTTGAAGTAGAGGAAAAGAACCGATTAGAACAGAGGGGTATATTAAAACGTTTTACTTTAAATTGCTACGGTAAACAAAAAAATATGGAGGATATACGTTCAGAAAAGGCAGAAAAATTTAAGGAATTGATTACAAAAAAAGACTCGGAAGAGTATCAACGTTGGTTTTTAAAATATAATCCATCGAGTAATAAAAGTAAACGGAATGAATCAATAATAAAATGTAATAAGAAAAAGAGAACATTTAAACGCCGTGATAATAGCGAATATTTAGTAACGTTAGCATAAATTATATTGATAAGCGTAGAATTATCAATATAATCGGCGAATTGTTTTTCTATTTTTTTTGTATTTTTTTCTAATCTTTCGTTTGGTTTTTCTTATGGTCTTTTTTTTACCACCAACATTTGGTGGTGAACTATATGTATTTTTTAATTTTCGTGTTGCCATTCTAGCAAGTACACTAGCTGTTCCAAACATACCAACATTGTGACTATCCGCGATTTTCCTTATTTCACTTATATCAGAAGGTGGTAGTTTATTCGGTGAACCAAGAGGTAATTTTTCATTTGTGTTACATAAGTTATATAAAAACTGACTTAAATTTGGTCCTGTAATATCTGGTCCAATAATATTTTCATCATAAAAATTCATGTCATCATAAATCCAAATTCCGGATGTTACCATTCTATGTATGTTAGTGTTTAACGTATACTTTTCATAATCATCTAGTTTTTCATTAAGCCAATTATCAAATTGTCTAGTATTGTCAAGAGTAAAGTTATTTTTAAGATTATATAACTTTTCTACATAGTTAATCATATCTTTACGTTCGTTTTCTATGTATTCTGCAGTGCTTTGTTGTTGAAATCTCGAAGCATGTGGGCTCGAATCAAATTTTATCATATATATAATCTTTCTAAATAAATATATTTTATAATGTGATTATGCAGTCGTTGTTTATAATTAACAATTGTAATTACAAATTGTCCATAAATATTAAGAAGTAAGAATTCTCTATATTTGACGTTTTTTAATTTATCAATAAATTATATATGAAATCTAAATATATTATTTTTTTAATAGCGTTGGTTTTATTATTTTGCGTTTTTATAAAATACGGAACTACGTTAACTATGAACAAAAATAGCTACTTAAGTACAAATGATTGGTCTAACATTCCTAATAAAAATAAATATTATCAAAGTGATGAAATAAAAGGTATTGAAGTACGTGTTTTAGAGCCACCACATATTTTAGCAGGCGAAAAGGGTGTTTTTGCAACTCAATCATTTCTTATACATGACGTAATTGGCGAATACTCAGGTATTATTAAAGAATATAATACGGTAGAATCAAATAATTTGTATATTTTTAATTTAATAGATGATGTAGTTATTGACGGAGAAATAAGTAGTAACGAATTAAAATATGTAAATAGTTATATAAATATTTCTAATGAACCAAATTTAGTATCTCGAATTACCTACATAAACAATGAACCCAAGGTTTTATACGTTTGCTCAAAAGATATTAATGAAGGCGAAGAATTATTAATTGACTATGGCGAAGATTACAACAATATTCACATTTATAACAATTAAATAAATTATAGGTCGCTCAAATAATCAATGACCTTTTGAATGGTATAATAGCAAGAGCCAAAAAATAGGCTTTTAAAAACAAGACCATAAAAATTAAAGTTACCATCTTCATGATAAATAGATAAAAATGAGAACCTTTTGAACACAACGGTATTTATAATTGGCAATTGAAACAACATGAATAATATTGCAATTAGTATAGGTGTTTGAAGCTCAGTTAGTATTTCGTCGACCTTACTATCTCTATGCTTTTTTGAATCATTTTCCTTTTTTTTCATCTCATATTCTTCCTCATAATCATGAATATAATTCTTAGTAAGTTTGGGTCTAGGAATATAGTTGGGCTGCACTTCCTGGTCTTGCATATATGACTGTGTATCAATTTGTACGTGCTTTGAAGGAAGACGTACCTGTTGCATGTCTAAAAGTTCTCGTTTTTGTTGCTCAGTCAAGACATTTGATATTTGCTCCAATTGTTGCATCTGCATCATTTGTTGTTCAGCTGGATGTTGCATTGGTGGCATAATTGGATTTTGAGCAGAAACACCATATGGATTAGGATGAACATTTATTGGCATATAATTAGTCGGTGGAACTGATTCAGTCAAATCATCCGTTCTATTCATTTGAATTATTACATTTTCGGGTAAATCAGCAATACGTGTTGTATTGTTCATAACAAACTATACAATACAAAACTATCTAAAGATTAGATAAATTACGCGTCTTTGTGATAAGAATGTTCTCCTTTTTCATTGGTTTGGTCGCCTATATCTACGATTTTTTGGTCTTTATTACATTTGCTTGATTTTGAAATATATCGATAACACTTTTCGTCGTGCTTATAAACCTTACCATTGATGTCGTTTATAGCCGCACCTTTAAAATGGATACAATTTTTCTCAGTACAAACTTTTCTAAATAAACTTGCGAGGCCCAAACCCAATATTATAGACAATAAGGTTCTTCCTAGAGGAGTTGTTAATAATCTTTTGAAATTCATGAAATATGTTATACATTAAGCGTATAATATATTTATTCAAAATTAATTACGATTGTACGGGAATTTTTGCGATTTCATCAGGATTCTTAGGACATTGTACCTCTTTTTGCTCAAATGAAAAGCACGAATCGGTTTTGTCTTTATACTGTAACAAATTTATGTTCTCGGGAGTAGGATATACATAAACAGTTCGACTATCAGGAACTGTATAATATACCGCAATCATTCCTAGAATTAAACTTATCACAAAAACAGGTATATTAATATATTTGAAAAACCCCATATATCATATCGTCTGATAAAAATTTACTTCGTTTTTTTATTTTTCTTTTTTTTGGGTGCCATCTTCATTTTATTCTCTTGTTCCTCTTCGGCCAGTAAAAGTTCTGCCATTTTATCCGCGTTTCTTATCAAGGTCTTTTCCTGTGATTCTTCTCCTTCTAAACGAAATACTAAATTGTCAGGTGTAACCTCTTCTACAGAACAACCTTTAAGTGCTTCTGACTGTGCAGCTAGTAGTTCCTGACGTTCTTTCTTCATTTTTTCTATTGCGAGCAACTGCTTATCCTTCTTTTGTTGCATTTTTGAGCGAATACGGTTACGATTTTCTTCCATGCCAGTCATACGTGCTATAGCGTTTGTATCTAAACGCATGTTTTTACCTAAGCCGCCCATTCCCTTTGCAAATTTCTCAAACATATCTTTCATTTTCTCACCGCCGCCCATTTCTTTCATTTTTTTCAACATTTCACTAGCTTCGCTCATCATCTCTTCTCGTGAAATATCACCGTCTTGCATCTTTTTGTCTAATTTTGTACTAATTTTTTTCATTAACCCCATTAACTTGGTTGGGTCTTTCATAAATAACTTCATTGCATCCTCTGTATTATTAAGTTCAGCTGCCTCAGGTCCTAACATATCCTTAAATTCTTCCGAAATTTCCTCTGCCATTTCTTTGGCAAGTGAACCAATTTTACCATTAAATAACGTCTTCAAATGGTCCTGAATGTTTTCCATATCAGGCATATCAGTGAAATTATTTCTAAATTCATCAAAATCAGGCATTGAGAATGGAGTTTCATCAGTTTGTTTAGGCTGGTCCTTCATCTTAGTAAAAAAATCAGATATTCCGTCCATTGTCTCTTTCAACTTTTCGTGCAAATCTTTTTCGTCTATTCCCTCAAACATATTCATACTATCTCCAAAGTTTGCCTTATCTTTTACATCTTGAATAACTGTAAATAAAATCAACTGTAAATATTTCCAAATAGTTTTTTTTGTGTTTTCGCTTAATCCGGCGCAGTTATATAATAAGGCAAAATCTAGACCAGGAAAAAAAGATGTATTCTCCTCCTCTTTATTAAATATATCGTCATTCTGATATAAAATATCAAAAAAGCGTTTAGGATATACAGTTAAACAATATTGATAAAGCTCAACCTCATCTTCTTTTGTTATTTCTTTGGTCCATTTTTCTAATTTGTCAGTGTGCTCAGGAAATGTTATACATAAGTCTTTGGCAAAATCGGATACGACAGAAGAAAATTTTTCAGGTACATTGAAACTGTTTTCCATGAAATATAATTATACATACTATTTTATTTATACTATTTTTACAGTTTATTAGTTAATAAGCTGGGTTTGAATTTGTCCTATAGTATCCAAAACCATTGGTGAAGAATAACATGATGTTGTGTTTTGTGTCATTACATATGATTCTATTGTATCAGTTTCATCCTCTAGCTCTTCATCTTCTGAACTAATAGGATGAAATTGTCCAGTATTTCGACGCATTAGTCTGCGTGGTCTAGGTGCCGGTGGGCAGTCAAAATCATACATATCTTGACGTCTGGGAGTCGAAATATTTGTTTGCTGACGGCCTTGTGTTGTAAAACGGCTAAGTGTCAGCATATGACCATTAAATGTTTTTAGACTCATATGTGAAATATATAAGTCATCACAGAGTTGACGCATGAATGCATCGTCTGATTTGTTATTAGTTGCCATATAATCACGCATATCAACATAAATAACATCAATTTCCGAACGCAATTCCTTTCTTTGATATACAGTTAAATTATCACTTCTACTAGCACGATACATTACTTCTAGTGTCTTATGACGGAATATGTAAGGCATTAAATCTGTCTCTACAATATCTCCAGTTTCTTCGGAAAATAAATGCGGTAACTCTGTAACGTTTTCAATATGAGTTTTATCACCACCAATAGTCATATCAATTCCATACATATCCAAGGTGATGTCACTTCCCTTTGTCTTTTTGATATGATAAATCTTCTCTGTTTGTCCAATCAAAATGTTTTCGTCAAATTGGTCAGTCCACTTGTTCTTGGTCCAATCATAAATTTTTCCGTTTTCGACTAAAATTGTGAAGTTTTCAATACATGGATACAAATAAGGATGTAGCAATTCTCCATAAACTGATGCAGTGCTCTCAAAATCACGAATATATTGATAAAATGAACGTTTATTCTCGCTCAGTATTTTCAAGAGAGAAACATTATGGTCATTACCAAATCCAATAAATACACTTCCACAATCTGTGTTTTTCACTAATTTAGTCAGAATTTCTTTGTCTACGCTACCTTTTGTTGCGTGCCCATCAGTCATGAAAATATGCGCAATTTTGTGTTCTTGATTTAACGCCTTATACTCTTCAATAACCGTCTTTGCATTGTTCAAAGCCAATTCAATATCTGTACTACGGTCAGGCGAAATATCCGAGATTTTGCTAATTATGTCATTAACATTATCTTTTGTAATATGAACCTTATCTACAATTACATCAATTATTTCGTTAAATGTATGTACCGAAATATAAATAGGTGCGTCAAGACCAGACAAATATAGAATAATACTCTTAAAACTCGCCTTAACAATATCCATCTTACTTACAAATCCATCTGTAAGTTCGCTCATAGAGCCGGTATTATCAATGCTAAAAAGCAAAAACGTAGGTTGACTAGTAATTTTTACCGAAGAGGTAATAAGACGCAAAACGCCAAACTGTTCATCAGGATTGACTACGTCAATTGGACAGTTTTCACTGTGAAATTCAAAATAAGCTGAATCAACGCAAGACATTTTTCTGTGATTTAAACTGGTTTATGAATTAAATTTAAAATCAATTTTTACTCTGGTACAAGAGGTTAACTATGTAACTCAGTTTTTTTTATCTAGATTGTATATAAATGTCCTCTTCCAATATTCATAATATGCATATTGAGAAACTCAAAACCAATTTTGATAATATTATTTCTTTAAAAACGGAAATAGCGAGAACAAAATTACAAGTCAGTGAAAAATTACAACATTTGAAGGATATATATGGAGAACTTTTAAAATCTAATTCTAAAAAAATATTTCTTTTTTGTTTGGATTCTTTCTATTTTCAGTACAAAACCTTTGCCATAGAAATGGACAACATAGACCGATTTCGCGTTTTGATGAATAATCGTATGTATTGTGAATATTATAATTTATATAATATTATCATTAACAGTATCAAAGAGAATAATGAAATTGCTTTTGCGGAAAATGAGGTAAAATTATTTCCTCCATATAAAGATTTAGAACCATTTCAAGAATATAAAATCGAGGACATAAAGGATATTCACGAGAACATTTTGGCACTTATCAATAAGCTACATGCATTTTCTAGTTCAAAAAAGTACAATATAGACCACTACAATGAAAAACATCGAATTGGGTTCTCAATTTCTAACTTTATAAATACACTTGAATATGAAAATCGTTTGACAAAAGAACAAATTTCTCTTTATATCAATTATTTGTCGTTTTTTCATATATCACAGAAGAAACAGGTTCAGCGTTTGTTCTCGCGTATTAATGATTTTCATAAAGAAATTAATGATAATATCAACGTAAATAAAACGTTTTCTATCGATGATGTCCAAGAAGAACATAAATTAAACCGATTTTTTGTTACAACACAAGACGTTGCTATCGAAAATATACTGGAAGATTCGGAGCTTTTGATTCAAAATAGTGAATCTGTTATAGGTAAAATTGAGAACATTATTATGTTTAAAGAATCACAAACGGTTGAAGAACCCGAAGAAATTGGCGATATTTTATCACATGATGAATAAAAATTTGCAAATATAAATTATCTAACTAGAATTTATATTTAAATTATGAGCGAAAATGATACTAAAGATAATGATAACCAGGGTACTGATAGCTTAAATATTGAGAACAAAAAAGATAAAAAAATAGAATGGTCTGATGAGAACGAGAACATTCTTGTTGAATGGTCTGATATAGCACAATGTTATAAATGGCTTAATGCTCGCGCACATGCAAAATTTTCTTATATGCATGCTTGGTTTACTATCCCTGCTATTACTCTTAGTACGATTAGTGGTACTGCTTCGTTTGCACAAGCAAGTTTACCATCTAACATTCAAGTCTATGCACCTGCGGTAATTGGAACAATAAATATTTTTATAGGAATATTAACTACAGTTCAACAATATTTGAAAATTTCCGAGCTTAATGAAGCACATCGTGTTTCGTCTATATCGTGGGACAAATTTGCTCGTAACATTCGCATAGAACTTTCGAAAGCTCCACACGAACGTATGGACGCAGGTCATTTTATAAAGTTAAACCGACAAGAATTTGATAGATTAATGGAAACTAGTCCTATGATTGCCGCTTCTATTATAAAAGAATTTAATGAAAAATTTAAAGTACGACCTAATGTACCCGAGACCAAATATTTTAAAGAACTACGTAAGCCTGATATATGCGATATTATTGTTAGTGCCGAAAGATATAAATACGGATATAAAGAAAAAGAAGACGAAATAGAAATTGTTATACCCGATGATAAGGAGGAAGAAGAAAATATAATGAAAAAATCCACTGAGCTAATGACTAATTATTTCCGTAAACAACTTGATGAAAAAAACACAATTATTGAGAACAAAGTAAAAGAGGAAGATGAAAAACGTTCCAAAAAAGAGAACTTACAGCGGTCTTTCAAAAAAACTGTCGTAGAATTGGCTAATCGAACAAAATCTCAAACCAAGTTTTTGGATGATTATGTAAATACATTTAAAAATATGTACGGACGAAGACCGATAGACGAGGAAATTCGTACTTATGCGAATGAACTTATCGCGAATAATGATATTGATGAATCTATTCTATTAAGATTTATGGCTAAATATCAGCATGATGATGTTATGAATATAGTATAATAATTATAGTTCAACAAATCGACTCAATGATTTTACGCACCATAATTGTAGTCCATCTTCAAAGAAATAAATACAAGTATAATCTTTATAAGATTTATGTGTATCATCAAAATCGTCTTCGTCGTCAGTGACAAAGTCGATATCTTCAATTGGTTTGTTAATATTTAAAACATATAATGCATTATCAATAAAAACCGAAAAACGTTTTAATCTGGTAGTACCGCTATCTTTATGTATAGGGTCTGTAGTAAAATAATAAAAATGACCGAAGGTGTTATGTGTGATTTTTCCGTCTACTGCTGATTTTTGTTTCATATTATGCTCCTCGGTTTCATAATATACGTTATCATATTCTCCTTTTTCGTTTACTTTACACAAATATAAACAACATGGCATATTGATTCGCTCTCCATTTTTATCTTTTATGTATGCAATAAACTCATTATTTTGAATCATATTATATATTTGTTTATCCATAGGTGTACTGAATATGTGTTTTTCGTTTACGATTTCGTCTAAAATACCCCAAAATCTCTGTGCATTTACATCGACAGAAACATAAGTACAATCAAACAATACATAAATTACATCTTCCGGTTCTTCTAAGAATCCTCGATAACATTGCATATATGCTGATGAATTACCACTATCAACCTCTTCTTTCATCGTTTTTTGGAACCATTCACAACACTTTTCTTGAAAAGCTAGGTTTATATCTGAATTGGTCAATTCGCTTGTATTTAGTTCAAAACCAGGGAAAGTCATCATATCTTCTTTTTTATCCAAGAGGAACTGAAGAAACGGTTCTTTACACTCGTCGACCAGTTTAAACATACATAGTTTAATATTATAGGTGACAACATCCTTCTTCAAAACGTTCTGAAAATTACGCTGTAATGCATTTGATTCATCCTTATCGTCTAAATAAAAATATTTTTCACCATTAAAACTATAGTTTGTTTGACCGTATCTGCTTTTAATATTTCGACTATCTGTAACATCTCTACTTATAAATATATTTTCTTTTGGTTCCGACATTATATAATAATACGACAAAACATTTATATTATTTGTTAATCAAATATTATAACCATGTTAATGCATGCTTGATATAAATAATAATTTGAAACAATATAAAAAAACGAGAGCATATATAGTATCCCACTAGGATTATTTTTTTAGTAGTTCGTACAAACGATGTATTATGACGACCCATATGACCCCACCCTAGAAAACGATTATGATGTCCCTGAATCTGTTCAGTCGGATAGTATAACCGTCGATTCTCGTATAAAGAAGCACAGGAAGTTGCTAGAGGACTTTAAAAACGAGGATAAGGGTTACTGTAAGATAAAGGTTAATTATGCCGATGTTGAACTTTATTCTGGTTCAATTTGTCCAGGCTCTAGGATTCGTGGCGCAATCACAGGAACCAAATTTGACCAATATAAAGTTGGCACGAAGGATGAATACATGTTTTTTAAGGTAAGTGTAGCTACCGGTGCGAAGGGACTCCGTGGAAATACTATTTTTTATTTTGATAATCCTGAGCAATATGAAAGGCATATGAAGTGTACACTTGATACGGTAACCAAAGGCAGATGGGCGGAGAGAAACACGGCAGAGAGGATGCGCCGCAAGGATTTCGAGAATTGATAGAATATTGAAAACTTTTTGATGCCATAGATTATAATGGCACCAAAAACTCCAGTACGAGCGATAGCCGTATTTGATACAAAAAAAGTAAAAGGTATGGTTTATTTTACAGAGAATTTAGACAACGATACCGTTATCATGGATATTCATATTGAAGGTCTTACTAAAAACGGATTACATGGATTTCATGTACATGAATGTGGAGACATAAGTGAACAATGCGAAAGTATGTGTGCTCATTTCAACCCTTATGGTAAACAACATGGTTGTCCCGGCGCAAAAGAGCGCCACGTTGGTGATTTAGGAAATCTGGAAGCGAATCCTAGTGGAATTGCTCATTATCGACGTACTGATAATTTGATTAAACTACGTGGTACCAAAGCTAATATTATAGGTCGTGGATTAATTATTCATGAACGCGAGGATGATTGTGGTTTAGGTAACAATTCTGATAGCCTTACTACAGGAAATTCTGGTAAACGCATAGCATGTGCTGTTATTGGATATGCAAAACCAAAATAATCTATTTATAATATAAATATGAAATTTCCAAATATAGACTTATTACCCTTCCCAAATTCAGTGTTTTATCTAACTGGCATATCATTAATCACTTTAGTTTATGCAAGTTACGCAAAAACAATTAACAAAATACCACAATCGGTTTCCGAAGGTATAATTACTGCCTCGTCGAAGATAAATGAAGTTACTAAATCAATAAGCAATGGAACCAGGGAATTTTTAGGGCAAATGAACAATCCTGGTTCTGGTTCAGGCACTGGTCCTGGTCCGCAGGAAAAAATGTTGAATCCACTAAACAATAATGCACCGACACCATTAGATAATGTAAATCCCTTTTCTGGTCCAATTGATGTCCGTCCAGTAGAGGCACCACGTCCACAACAGGTTGCAGGTAGTAAAAAGAAAAAAACTAAACGAAATAAGAAGACTAAACGCGTGCATTCTAAACATTAAGCTCAATTGCACCAGCTGCCTTTTTCATACATCTTTCAAAGAATGCATTTACCTGTCCAGCGTCTGCACCAATAACACTATCATTCGGAATATGTGTAAAGTTTTGTCTGTAATAACAAAGAATTCCAGGCACACCATTAATCATCTTCTTTTTTTGGAGGAAAGCATAAAGCTCAAAACAGTCATCGATATCTATCATACAAAACTGGACATTATCAGGTAATTTTTCAAGCCATTCATTAATAATAGGCTCGATTTTCTTACAAGGTCCACACCAACTAGCTCCAAATTTTAGGATGATAAGACCTGGGTTTTCTATCAATAATTTACCAAAGTCTTCTTTGGTGGGTACATCTTCTAAAATGGGTAACTTCATGATTATAGTATATAATATTATTTTTATATACTATTTATTTGTTTTAATTTAAGGCATTATAGGTTTTGCCTCATTCTGTTTGCTATACCAATCTGGAAGTTTTTTGTTAGATGGAGATTTTAAGTATTCTACTAATTTATCTATATCTGCTCCATCCCGCATCCTTTCCATTATTGTGTTATATGCTTTAAAATGTTTGTCAGCAGTGTCATGGTTAGGATTAATAAAGGTTGTATTTAATTTAATGAAAAGAGGTACATTTTCGTTATTACTCTTTGTAGCAGGCATAATGTTTAAAGACTTAAGTATTTTTAAGTTTGAATACAAATTAGTATAGTTTTTAATCAAATTACACGGTTTTTCTTGAGGAATGGTCGTATTTTCGTTATAATTACATAAAAAATAAACACCAGGAGGACCAGGAGGAGTGGGTCCTACAAAAAAGCCACTACCCTGAAGATAAATTCTTCGAAAACAGGTATGTATGTAATAAACTGTTTCTTCAAAATCAGCTCTGTGCGTTGTTTTATTGGATGCTTCCTCACCAGGTGCTAATGCTGTTTTTGATTCTTCTTCAGTAAAAGTGAAATAATTTGTATTTAATATGATAGATAACAATTTTTTACCATCATTAGCTTTATTGTCAGACTTCATTATAGTATTTATTGCAGCATTTAATTTAGATATAAAAGCAGCATAAATAATTATAAACGGTTTTATTCTGTCTTTACCTTTGTTATCAAATGAGCAATTATTAGTATACCATTCATTTCCACTTTCACTAGATATCGCTTTTGCAGAAGCATAAATTGTCTGAATAGTATCGTTATAAGATAATTTTACTGGTAATGGTTTTAATAAAGTTTCAACTTCTTTATATACCTCTAGTTTTGAAGTTGAACTTATACATGAAGTGGTTTTTAAGTCTTCTTTGTATTCCTTAAAATCCTCATTACTACCGTCCATTTTCATTGTACCATTTATAATTTGTTCCACAGTTTTCAATGCTTTTAAAACATTATCTGGAGGATTATATTCACTCCCGTTATAATTTAATCCCTCAAAAATACTCATACTATTAGATAAATATAATGCAATAAAAATTACTGCAACTAGCGCTATTCCTATAAACAAACTGCTTTTTTTCATTATAGTTTATATAGAGATTTATTTTTCTTATTTGTAATATATGAACCATAACCTTAAATTAGATTCTTATTCCTATGATGAATTACTCGCGCTCTTTGAACTTCCAAAAAATATGACGCTGGAACAATTAAAACTTGCTAAAAAGAAGGTTTTAATGATTCATCCAGATAAATCAAAACTACCCTCTGAATACTTTTTGTTTTATAAAAAAGCTTTCGAGGTTGTGGTTCAAATTTACGAGAACAATAATAAAATAAACCAGCCAATTCCTGAGGATGTTACCAATTATAAGCCTTTAGACAACGGCCTAAATAAAGCTACTGTTAAAAAAGTCACTACAGTAGCTGGAGAAATGGCACCAAAAGATTTTCAAAACAAATTCAATGAGCTTTTTGAGAATAATATGTCAAAAAAACCCGATGGTCAAAAGAACGAATGGTTCACTAAAGATGAGGCAATTTATAAAAGCGACACTACCGTCTCGGCAAAAAATATGGGACAAGTATTTGATACTATGAAACAACAGAACGCGGAATTAGTTCGTTATCGCGGTATTCAAGAAATTCAGTCTGGTTCTGGTACTCGTTTATATGAAGATGATGATGAAGAAGACGATACCTACGTGACATGTGACCCATTCAGTAAACTAAAATTTGATGATTTACGTAAAGTCCATAAAGACCAAACCATTTTTGCTGTTAGTGAGCGTGATTTTTCTAAAGTACCGCAATATAGTTCAGTGGACCATTTTGTAAGAGAACGAGGAAAAGTCTCTAGTTCACCTCTCGAAAAAGAGGAGTCTGAACGTATTTTAGATTTACAAAACCAACAATTTCGAGAACGTATGATAAAAAAAGAGCATGCATCTAATCTAAGAACAATGCAATATGAAGAAAAAAACAAAGCCGTAATGTCAGCGTTTTTACAATTAAAAAATTGATTCCTTATTTTAAATTAAAATGTAAGGAATCAATAAATCAAAATGGCCGAACCTATCAAATTTATTTACTTTAAAAACTGCACCGATTTGCCTTTGCAAATTGGGGCATGGACCGATGGTTCTAATATTATGAAAACTGTCCGTATTGGACCTGGTGAAAAATGGATGTTACATAGTAGTGTCGGCGAATGGCATATGAATTCTATGTTTTATGCAGGACCTGACCGTGATTTATGGACAAAGGCTGGACTAGAAAAACATAATATTATTGGAAAGTTTCGTTCGTGTCCCTGTGCGTCTGGTAATTATAGTTGGATGGAATATTATGAGCCGTTTGAATGTAATTATAGTGAACTAGACGATGAATACATTAAAGGTTTCATTCAGCTCGTAAAATTATCTCCTTAACCATGGTTTATCCATATCTAACATTAATCCTCTATAATCAACATATCTTTCTTCAATATCACTATATGTATCATATTGTACAACAGTAAATGGACAAATCATATACCAACGACCTTGTCGCTGTAACCGTTTCCAGTACACATCTAATGCATACATTGGTTTGTTCAAGGGGTCCTGAATCAAATACTTGGCACTTTCTCTAAAATTATCTATAAGAACATCATAATAATGTTTTTTTACTATATATCCAGTTGTGGTTTGACATTCTCCCACTCTGATACAATAATCACCAATTCGTTCATAGGGAGGAACAATATTTCCACCGATAATCAACATATCCCATTCTAATTCCTCGTTCTCTGTGAATTTTTTTAAACTATTCAGAAAAACCGGAGGGTCTAAAAATGTAATGTCATCTTCGCAAATAAATACTTGTTCGTATAGACGCGCTTTTGCCATTTCCAAACATTTAATATGACTCATTGTACATCCTATAGCTCCGACCTTTGTTTTACATGCATTAAATCTTTCTCCAACTATACCTAGCGTTTGTAATTGTTTTGTCACATGCTCTAGGCGGTCAGTACGACTCTCCAAATTAATAAATAATGTATGTTTTAATAGTTCCATTATATATTAACCTATTATATTCTTATGTATTTTATTCAATAAAATGTAAATACAAATAATAAAAAGCAAAATTTAAAATGTAAATTATTTCGCCATAGAAAATGTTTTCATTCATATTTACGATAATAAAAAACAAAGTGAGAATTTGCAAACATAATGATGATAATAGTATTTTGTTATAATCTGTCAAATAACAGTGTCTAATCATAAAAAATAATATAGCAATAAAGACTGTATAGGCAAAATAATAATGAATTGTGTTTGTTTCATTTACATAAATAACTCCGTATATACCAATCAGTAAAAAAAATATAATTATTTGAGAATATATATCGTTTCTTTCTAATTCATACAATATTGTTCCTATTCCCATTAAAAACATAAAAAACATAATATAATCTTTACAATCATCATTACATATAATATTAGATACACTATTATTAGTAGTATAATTAAAATAGACCATTAATATTGGTGTTAAATAACATAGTAACATAAAGGATAACAATAAATCTTTATTCATATTATATATTTGATATTATAAAATTGTTTTTCATTGAGGTATAGTTTTATTTTTCCAATAATGAGTTAAAATTAGAGAACCTTCGTCGTCGATAGTAATTGCTTTTTCTCCGTCGCTTTCCAGTTCTTGATATAATTTATGGTTCTCATTTTCATTAAAAAACTCAAACATATTTCTGGTGAGTAAATGATAATCGTTTGTTAACCTTACAACATTAATGGTATAAACATCTTTTAACGCCATATATAATATTGGGTGTCTAGGAATACAACCAATAAATCCCTGAAAAACGGTGTTCTCAATGTATGATTTTACTGAAAATAATTCATAGTCCTTTACAATATTATCGATTGAACATTCAATCATTGCGTCGCTATCCAAAAATACACCTCCGTTTTGGTATAAAAAATAATATCGAAACAAATCAGCTTTGTGTGCACCAAACCGCATTTCGTGGAATTTATTTATGATAAACGGGAATTCTGGTTCGGGATGGTTTATTAAATATCTGATGATTTCATTATCGTCAAAATGATAATATTTCCAATTAGGGCTCCGTTTATTGAGTATTTCTATAACATATAAAGGATGTTTTTGAGGGGACGTTTGTAACAAAATCTGGGGTATTTTCATTTTAATAACCATATCGTAATATTTATATGGTTATTCGCTATACAAAAATTTATCTCTTCCTGCTGATTCAAAAAATTTGGCTGATTTTCCGCATTGATTTTCGTTGAACCTTGCTTTATATGAATATACATATTCTATTTCGCTACTATTGACAGGAAGAAAACCAAATTTTCTACATTTACCAAAATAATCACCAACATCATATTTACCACCAAGCTGTTCAGGCATAAAAAAATTACAGTTTTTGCACAACTTTGGTTTTAGAGATAATATTAAATTCATAATAGTAAGCATTATTAAAAGCCTCATATTATATTAGCAGTGATATTATTTTAATAGATTTTTTAACGGGAATATTAAATTCTTTTTGTAAAATCGCGTAAAGTTCTCAAATATATCTATTTTGTTTATTATAGCAAATCCTAGTAATAATGCTAATAAAAAGAATATAAAATAATATATATTTCGCTCTATGAATGAGTCATCAGATAATAGTCCAAATCCCTCTTTTACGTCTTCACCAGTGCCCTCAACAAATCCTTCTGGTTTTGGTATACCAGATACTGGTTTAATTTCATGAGGCTTTGGACAAAAGTTCTTATAAATAGTTTTGTTGACTGGGTCAATACCGGCAAATTCAAAAAATTCTTGAATAGTACGTTTATCACCCAACCCGTACTGTTCTATGTTTTCAGTTACATGGGGCGCGACTGGTTTCATAGATTCATCTTTGAATCCTAATATTTCCTTGGCTTTATTAAATGCATCGGTGTCGTCAAACGTTTTTTTGTCATCCCATACATGTGGCTGGTCCGCTCTTGTATATAAATGATATACTGTAACTTCGGTCGGGCTATATATGTCATAACCGGCTGTCCATACCCGCGCGCTATGTAAGATTTCTTCTCCTACGAACAAATTAGGTAAATTAGGGTCATAAGGTACTTCCTTAATACATTTTCCTTCACAGAAAAACATACCCGCTGCAATATGTGGTGTTTGTACGTATTTATCTTTTGACATATCAACGGCACTTGCGCCTAAAAAGGAAACCATACCCTTTTCATTAAAAAAAGACTGACAAATTGTATCAACCATATATTTGTTTTTGTTCTTGTTCTCATATTCTTGATAATTAGGTGGATAATGGGAAAGAACTACATCAGTAGATTCCGTATTTTCTTTTATCTCATCAATCATTTTCATTAGCGTTATATCCCAGTCCTTCTCAAAAAGAGTATGTGAATCTATCTGAAAAAAATAATCCTCTCCGTTCATCAATGTGGTACATAAATAACGCGCCCATGTAGGACCTTTAGCCTCAAAATTTTTTAAACGTATTGTTGATACGTTGCTCGTATATTTTGCTAATTCACCAGACAATGCACAATCTTCGTCATCATCTTTGTTTTGAATACAAATTCCGGCGTATAAATTTTGAGGTTGTGCTGCGCTTTTATACATTGACTCTAAAGTTCGAGAACAATAGAAATCGCGATAACTGGCAACACTTACGAATATTTTTTTATTTGAATAATCCATTTACTATAAATTACAGTTATATTTTTATCTATTCACAAAGATAAATTATTGTGGGTGTAATGATTTTTGTATCTCTTGAATCATAGCATATAAATCCGCTATTTGGCTTTTAATTAAATCTAGTTCTTTTTCATCGGACCAAGAAACTTTTTTTGATTTTGATTCTTCTATTTCTTTATCTGGCTCTAGTAATATATTTTCCTCGTTATGTATTTTTATATTTGATGACTGAATAGAGCTTATATCATATGCTCTCATCTCTTGCTGTTGTCTTATTAATTCTTCCATATTAGAAATAGGTTCATCCTTTATATTTTCACTAAAATTAACTTCGGGGGGCGGCGTTTTTTTTACCATGGTTTCATATTCTTTTTGACGTATATCGAATTGATTATTTTGAGATTGAGGTTCGTTTCTAGAATAAATAGTTTGTGGTTCTCTTACTATATTCTGTGGTTGTTGGGGCTGTAACTGTACAGATTGTGGTCGAGAAGAGTTTTTGTATATTGATTTTAAATTATCGACCATAAATGCTATGACCTGCCGATTCAATTCACGTAATTCATCCAATGATATATTCCTTCCATAATATTTGATATAAAACTCTTCAATGATGTTTTTGAACCAAATGGATTTTTGAGGCGAACCTTCTATAAATATGGCTTTTGTAATATCCATATTTGAAATGGTATTCCAAAGTAAAGCTTGATTTTGAGAGTGAATAAATAATGACATTAAAATAACATGGAACAAATTTCTATGTTATTTTATTTTTTATTGATTTTTGTACGCCGACTACGTTTTTTGTGTTTTTTTGTTTTTTTTGTCTTTTTACGACCTCCAGTTTTAGGATTTTTTAGTAGTTCGATTTCTTTATGCTCTTCTACAATATCGGGAAACAAATCTTTATAATCCTGTTTTAAAGGTTCTTCTCGTAGCTCGTTATCGAGAGTAGATTTTTGAATCCGATATAAAAAATTATCTACTGAGCCAAAACCCGATAAAAATGATTTTCCTTTAGTTTTTTTTATTACCGACGCGTCACCAACGTAGGTGCCGTCCCAATTTTTAAAAGGCATCGTCTCTATAGTTGTGATTGCTTGGATACTTGGAAATTGTGACATATTATAATAAGATACTTTTTTCCAGTCTAAATCAATTACTATTAAAATATACCTTTCTATAATCAAAAACGTATTTATCCGGTATTCTTTCTGATAAAAATTTATGAATCAATTGTTCTGTTTTATAATGTTTTCCTTCAATTTGGTGTGTTAATAATGTAATTATAAAGAATAATGAATACATACCGCATTCTGTATTTTGTTTTTGATGCTCAAAAGGATGGTTTTTGTATATTTTCATATTAGCAAGCGGATATTTTTTAGACCATTGGTCTTTGACGCGGTCCATAAATTTTTTTACTTCTACTGTAACATCGTCTCCTGCACTATCAAAATAAAACATAAAGGCATCTTCTAAATCAATAAATAATGATACCCAATGAGAACCCGGCTCGTCATGGTCATCTAAATTAAATACTATACCAATCTTTTTAATTTTAGGATTTAATTTGTCTAATGAAAATCCGCACATTTCTTCCCAAACACATTTACCATCTTTTTTGTGTGGGCGACTATCAAAATCCATCGGCGTTGGACCTATAAATTTAAAATTATCATGCGTTTTTTCATACTGCTCTAAAACCTCTAAAATATCATAGTTAGATAACCATTCATCAGGATTCTTTTTCCATTCTTCTGGGTGGTCCGGTGCAAACGACATTTTATCTATCTGTTCTTTTAAATCATTATCATGTATTTTTTCTAGCCAACAATCTTCCTGCGAGCAAGTCGCAAATCGTTTTTTTAATTCTAACCATAATAAATGTGGGTCGTTTATAGTAATTTGCTCAGTCGGATGATGCTTATTATAAGCTGATTTTATTTTCATCAAAGTTTCTACAGTAAAACAACTTCCCTTTATCGGGGATTTGCCTTTCACTATAGGATGGCAATTCATTGATTTAAATTTATTAGATTTACCTCCTTTTATTATTCTTTTGGTACGTCTATTTTTCTTTTTGGGTCGATAGGTTTTTCTAGGCATTTCTATACTATATAGACAAAATAACTAATACAAAATATATTTCTATATAGTATAATGAATTTCAGTAAAATTGATGAAACATTAGTATTGAAAATTATGGAATTTATAAATTCAATCGGATTTTTTGGAGAACTCATATTGTTATGTATAGTTAGTTTCTCTCTTTATACTAATATTGCTGATTTACTGGTTTTTTATATTGGTCTTATTTTAAATTCATTTCTTAACCAAATACTTAAACCCTTGATAAAAAATCCTCGTCCGTCTGACCCAGTCAAATTTTTAGCTGATGAAAAGCTGATAAAAGGCACAAATTCTTATGGCTTTCCCTCTGGTCATAGTCAAAATGTATTTTATTCATTAACGTATTTGTATTTGACTGTTTATCCAATGAATCTGTTGACTTTTATAATTGGATTATTGACAATATACGAAAGATGGAGTCATCGTAATCACACTTTATTACAATTATTTAGTGGGGCGGCAATAGGTTGTTTATTTGCATTTTTCGTTATTTATATTCGTGATTGTTTTGAAAAAAATATGCGTAAAATATAAGATGGATGTAAACGAGCTTTACGAACAATTTGCCCGCGAAATAAAAACCTACTTCTATTCTCTGGGTTTTTTTAGTGGAATGCATATGATTGTTATTGTAAGCGCACTTATTTATAATCAATATTTAAATTTTGTGGTTTATTTAGTGGGCATTGTTCTCAATACTCTATTAAATGAATTTATAAAACCAATTATTGGGGACAATAGACCTAAAAATCCATTAAAATATTTAGCATCAGAGAAATTTATCAGTAAAAATGAAGTATATGGCCTTCCCTCTGGTCATAGTCAAAGTGTGTTTTTCTCAATAGTATATTTATACTATACAATTCATTATTTTATGCCTTGGACTATGATTGGCCTTTTACTAGCTAGTGCTACGGTATATGAACGATGGGCATTCCATAATCATAGTTTGATACAATTGTTTAGTGGTGCCTTGACTGGTGCTGGATTTGCCTATTTTGTTGTTTATGTGCGCGACGTTTATCTTTCAAAATATCTTCATCATTAACGTCTCGACCTAGAAAACGCATTTATATCTGAATTTAATGACTTTTTTACTACTTGTTCTCCACTCCAAAATGATTTGCCAGGTTTTGATTCATTCACGTATTGGTCCATTTGTCCAAATAATGTATCTTCTTCCTCGTCTTGGTCGTGTGGGTTCTCTATTACCTTCATTTCTATATGACGAATAATGGATTTTACAAAAACGTCAAAGGATTCTTCTATATCTAGAGTTGGCGCCTGTTTTGGGTTTTCTATCAACGAGGATGTTATATCAACTATATCAACAGCGTATTTTTTTAATTTATTAATAAATGCCTTATATTCATCGTGACGTTTAGTATCTGTATTTTTTAAATACTTAGCATAATGGCTTTTATTCAAAAAAAGCTCCATAGTCAGTTTGTCCAAGTATTCGTTTTTACTAGGCTCCTCTTGTTCGTTCATTATAATATTATTGTTATAATCATATTATATTCTTTTGTTGATTATTTATTTCGACGCGTTTTATGTTTTCTACGATTTGACCTTTTATATGTTTTGTATCCTCCTTTCATTGCAGCAGCATCAGCATTTTCTCCAGCATCATCTTTCCATAAATAATTCTTAAATTCCTCTGTTGATTCTACCTTTGTCCATACTACATCCAGCATCTTTTCTTTACCTATCTTTTTACTCTTCAAACGCATAATAAACGAACCTTGCGCCCAATCAAACTGACTATTATAAATAATGAGCAAATTGTTAATTATGTTCAAGTTTTTAAGAATTTCTTTTTGATAATATTGAGCCATGCTAAAACGATTATAAAATCCCTTCGCTTTGGCAAAAAGACTTTTTGTACCATTGATAAAAGTACTACCTAAGCCTGTAGATTTGGTGCCTTCATCAGTAATTACATCAGGAATAAGTCGTTTTAAAAGCTCTACTAAAGTCTGTACCTTATCAGAAACTTTTGATTCAATATTTGGTTTTAATTGAATTTTTTGCAAATAACTAACTTCTTTGAAAAGGGCTTTAATTGATGCCTTTAATCTAACCTTATCTTTTCCGCTGGCTTTTTTAAGTTGCTCTGCCATTAGTTTAGTTTGAGCACTATAATAACAAGCAGTATCAGTTTTATAAATTGTCATTGTCGCCTTTATTAATTTAATTAATAGTAGCGAGTTTTGAATACCATCCCGCATATCTTCTAATATTTCTTTTAGTTCAGCTGACGCTTTAATTTGAACCATTAATTTATTTACTACACTAAGTGCAATGCCTAAACCTGGTATAGCAGCGCCCAATTCCAAAACTGGCTGTAATGCTCCAGCTACCGTTCCTAACACTTCCATAATTTGTTTTGCTTCTGGACTACCTGCTAATGTAGCCACTGCTTTAGCCGCAGTCGATGCAGCATTTACTGCCGACTGAACATCTTCGGGTGGAATTTGTTTTAATAATTCTGTAGCCACACCCTTTGCTTGGCTAGCTACATCTTTTACATTTCCTAATTGGTCTTTAGCTTGACTAGCTAAGTCTTTTGCCTGACTAGCTACATTTTTTATGCCGTTTAATGCTTCTTCAGCTTGAGGCGCAACTGCATTAGCTGCTTGATTTGCCGCATCTTTTATGCTCTGACCAACTTCACTTGTAGCAGCTTGATTTAAAAGGTCTTTACCTTCCGCTAAAAGTTTCCCCGTGTCTGAATCAGGGTCTGATGTTCCTTGTGTTAATATTTTTGCTTTATCTGCAATATCTTTTGCTTCGTTCATTATTTCTTTAACATCTACTTTTTCTAATATTCCATATATCACCGTAGCACCTTTTTGTATATCTTCTGGTTTCACGTTCATGGCAGTTGCTAAAATTGTATTCATTTGTTCGCTTGTCTTATCCGGGTCTTCCAAAACCGCTTCTAATCCATCATAAACACTACTAATTAAAGCGATTTTGCGTTCTTCCTGTTTTATTTTGTCATTAATTTTCTTTTCTAATGCGCTTTCTTTATCTGCCTGTAGTTTTTCGACCTCGCCCTTTTGCTGTTCAAATTGTTCTACTTCTTTATCATCGACAGCACCACCTTCAATATTCATTCCTCCATGAATAATAGTGCGTTCTTTATGAATACGCTCTCTATATTTTAATAATTTTTGATTAATGTTACGTACTATTTGTTTTATATTTTTTTTCATTATATATTAATCTGTATATTTTATGGTGGGGATTTATTCTTTTTACTTTTGGCACCAGTCTCTTTTTTTGCCTTACGAGTTGTCTCTTTTTGGCGCATCAAACGGCGCGCTGCTTCTATTTCTTCGTCTATGTTTTTGGAATAAACATCTACTAAATTTTGTATTCTATCGTTTACTTGTCCTAATATTCCTTCCTGTTTCATTAGAGTATTCTGTACCTTTTTCTCCTCTTTTTTCATTTTCTTAACATCTTTACGCTCTTGAATGACTAGCTTTTTTAAAGTTTTACGTAGTTTCGTATATTTTTTTTCACGAAATTTTTGCGTTTTTTTAACAAGTTTTTGTAAATCATCTACTTGACTTCTTGTTTCTTTCTTTTTTTGATTTGTAAGAGTGCGCATAGTTTTACGTTCATCTCGTAAAACCATTTTAACAACACTACGTTCAAGTTCATTCAGATTCGTTTTCAATAATTTTTTTATACGTAAAATTCGATTTTTATAACTCTCCGTATCGACTTTTAATGCTGTTTGTAATTCCTGAATTCGTTGATTATATCCGTTTATTTGGCGAGACCATTCAACAATATCACTATCTGATTCAAAAATCTCATTATGAAATTTGTTTGTCAATTTGATTGGCTTTGCGCACTTTGTTTTCAATTGATAATAAAGAGAACCTTTATACTCATTATATGCTTCAGCCATTTGTTCGCGATTCTTGGCAATATCAGAAATAGAGGTTTTATTTAAAACACCCCGTTCTTTAATTAATGCACGCATCTCTTTTACATTTTCTTTCATTCTTTTCATCTCATCTTTTGCTTCACTGACTAGTTCTTTTATATTTGCATTTATTATTTTTTTACACTCTCTTTTGACAGCTGGTTCCTGCTCATCATTACATTTATCTTTTAAAAATGCGAAATTTTTTGAAGTTAATGTCGGTTCGTTAGCAACTGTTTCCAAGTTCTCTTGTAATTCGTTTTGGATTTGAATCATATCACTTTCTAAATACTGGCGAACGGCTTTTTTATCAAAAGTTTCTACCATTTTAATATTCTCAATAATAGGAACAGCAACTTTTTGTATAATTGGCTGGGAAAATTGTCGGGCATCTTTTTCTCTATTCAAATAACTAATCATACCCGCAATATTATCCAAATACTTATCTTTTCCTTTTTCGGTAAATTTACCTTCCTGGTCTAGGTATTCTTTACTAAAAGTTTCAAATGTACTCGGTATTTGCTGGTCTGGTTTTTTGCAAAGATTAAGTAAACGTATCATTTCATTTGGGTCTTTGGATATAGGCGTAGCAGTCATAAGAAGTAATTTTACTGAATTTTTACCCGATGTTAAATAAGAGTTCATGAGAGCAGTGTGGAATTTTTCCATATCCGGTTGCTCAATAGTTGACAAATCACCACTATATAATTTATGTGCTTCGTCTATGATTAAAAGTGTTTTACGTAGGGGGTCTTCTTGACCATTTAATTTTACTAATGTGTTATAAAATGCATTCTGTTTTGCAATCAAATTGCTGAATTGTTTATAAGACATTGGGCGAATACGCCAAGCTTTTGAAACCAATTTCATACGGCCTTTTTGGTCAGCCGGAATTTGCAAATCATTATTGACAATTTCTTCTCGAATAGATTCATTACAGACTTGGTCAAACATATTTTTCCAAATATCTGCTTTTAATGTAGTGCGTGTAACCCAAATAATAGTATAACCTTGTTTTTCAAAACTACTTGTTGCACAGGCGATAGCAGTGCAGGTATTATGCGTTACTGTAAAATCACCTAACAAATATCTGTTATTTCCGTTTAATGTAAATCCATAATAATCGCCACGACCAACATGTTTCACTTCAATACCAGTTACCAAAACGTTTTTTTTCTGGATTCTGGGTTCTAATTTTTTTCTTTCTATTTTTACAGGTATTTCGTATAAATTGTCACCGCTTATTGATATACGGTAATAGGTTCCTGTTTTTTTTTCGCCTTTGTACATACAAGATTTTTCGCATGACTTCAAATAAGCAGAAAATCCTAATGACCTACACATAAAAACAATATCATCAGCTAAAGTCTTATTTTTTTGAATAATATCGTATCCTTTATTGCATTTAGAGCCGTCTGAATCAATAAGCCCTGCTAATAATTCTAATTGAATCTCTCTAGTATTAATCTTATAATTATTAGGAATATGCTTATTATTAATCAAATTGTTTTTTTGGAGACATTTTAACAGTTTATTTTCTCCCCCAGGAATCGCAGAAGATATCCTATAATCATTATCACTTTGATAATTTAAAGATGAGTTGTGTTTTGGTAATTCATCATACAAATATTTTATTACCCGCGCGTCTTTAGTTGAAATGGCAGGGTCTTGTTTTGAACCATCTCCTAACCAATAGCCAATAATGTATGGGTCAAAATCTATATTTTGTTTAACAAAAGAAACCCCTGTTCTATAACCTTTTATATTTTGAGTAGAAGATTTTGACAATTTTAAATATTCATTTAATGGTATTTCCAAAATGTATTTTTTATCATTATGCATACCGTCCAAATAATGTTCCGCTTCATCTTTTGTTTCAAATACTTTGCTATTTGTTTTTCCTGTTATATGATTTATATAACGCGCTGTATATTTTACAGTAAAACCGGATTTTGTTGGAAAAACACCTATTCGTGTCGGTTTTAAACATAATATATGTTCTGAATTTACCGTATATTTGTCTCCCTTCACAGGTATAACATCGTACATTTCGTCTTGGCCTCTTGCCAAAGATAATACTTCCCTTGGCGTAGAATCGTCTCCCATTAATTCGTCTCCTTCCAAAACATCTTGTACCATTTTGATTGACCCATCAAACATTAAAATTGGTGTATCTTTAGCATGACACTTTCCGGTACCCACAGAGTGGTGTAAAAGCATTCCCTTTAATGGATTTTCGGGAGTAAAATAATGACGAATAAAATCTTGGGTGGGTGTATATTTTATGAGACGATTCCCTCCTTTTTGCTCAACGCATAAATTCTCCATTTTTACTGGGTTCCATTCATATTGCGAGAAATTATCTCGAATATACTGACGCGTTTCCTCGAAATTCATTTGTTTTGGCTCTCTCTGCAAAAGGTCAGTAACCAATGAATTTTCACTATTTACAATAAGTGGTGGTAAATCTTGACGAAGTCGGAGTGTTCTGCGTTTTGATGCGGTCCCACCATAAACAAACTCGCTACCTTCGGCTAGGTCTTCTTCTACTTGTTCTGACGGAATAGAAAATAAATGAATATTTTTATTTAACTCATAATCTACTGAACCGACTATGCTAATTTTTTCGAGTTCATGTGTAAATTGAAAAAGACGTACATCCAAGTTCATAGATTTCAAATAAAGTTCTAGACCAGTTCTTGAATTATCAAGGCCGTGTTTTAATTTATCCGGAATTTCCAAATCATAAATGAAGACGTTCAGTGGCCAACCCCTGGTTGGATGAAATTCTAAGCCTTTTTGACCACATGTTCTCGTACCACGACCAATAATTTGTTTTTGATTCGCCATAATAGGTGTTGGTTCAAAAATGTGTATGTATTTAATATCAAATAAATCAATACCTTCTTTATATCCACTATCCATAATTATAAAACGAACGTTTTCTCCATGTACATTATTCGGTCGTTCATTAAATCGTTGTAATATTTCTCTCTTTATTGAAACACTTATGGGTTGGTCATAAACACTCGAACTACAAAGCAAATAAAAGTTATTGTTTTTATTTTTTGCCAGCTCATCATTTGATAAGAACTCTATTTTCTCATATATTTTCTTGGGCGCTTTAGCTCCACCCTTTTTTAGCTTTCTTAAAGAAACGAGATTTAGGGGACTTCGTTCGTCGTCGCTATCAATATCACTATCATCTTCATCATCGTCAACTTCCTTAGTAAAGGTAACACCTTTTTTTAATTTAGCTGTATACCCGAGTTTGTATCCTTTCGCTATCATTGACGAACCAATCAACTTTGCACCAGAGCTATTTGATTTTAAATCAGAAAAAATAAAATGTTTGAATAACCTACCGTGTTTTTTCTTATCCTCTGTATCCAAATCCTGTATTTTTTTCAAGAGTGCTGGTAGTTTTGGACTACGTAAAACCATATCCTTTAGTAAAATTTCAGGTGAGTACGCCACATTATCAAAAATATAATGTGCCGAATTCTTTCCCAAATTTGATTTATTCTTTACACACGTTTCATCAAATTGTTGTACAATCGTCTCTTGAATGGATTCCTCTAAATTTTTTAATTCTGATTCTTTATCCATTATGAATTTATATATAGTCATGATAAAAAATGTTTGTTTATATTATAAATGTCTTCAGTTCCTTTAACATCAAAAACTACCAATTTACCTATGGTCATGACGAATCTAGGTGGTCCTTACCAAGGTTATTCTCCTACTCAAACGCTAGGTAACTATAAAAATAGCGAAGATACTATGATTCGCCGTATCCTTCGTTCCTCTTGGAACAATGTTAACACTCAATCCAAAATAAACGGAAAGGCGCGTATTGTAACACCATTCCGTGCGGTCAATAATTTAGGCGATTATTTGGGACGTCAAAATTATGTATGTGGTGGAGCTAATCAAATTAACAAGACTTTCCCTGGCCGACAAGGACCAATTCATGGTATTTTATCGCGTTGTGATAATACCGGTATTTCTGCCGCTAATGGTAATGGTCGTTTTGTGTCGGATGCTTCGGACTATATAACATATAAGAAGCAAAATGCGGCAAATAATTTATACAATGATTTGAAATTTGGCGGAGACCAAAGCCACGGTTCTTATACAGCTTATATGCGCGTTAAAGTATAATTAATGAAAATAATTTCCTATGTATTTATATACATGTATAAATATTTAGCCGAATTTTTCGGAACTCTTACCTTTGTATACATCGTATTAGCTACAGGAAATCCTCTAGCTATTGGTGCAACACTTTCTTTAGTATTACTATTCACACACAATGTTTCCAAGGGTGGAATCAATCCTGCTGTTGCTATAGTTATGTCATCAGCAGGGCAAATCGAGCCTCGTGATTTGGTTCCTTATGTGCTCGCTCAGATTTTTGGCGGTCTTACAGCACTTGAATTATATAAGCGCTACCAAATGTAAGTATTTATTCGAAGTAAATTTTTTAATTTAATTTGAATAATATGTATTGTTTTATTATAATGAACTATACAATACTGTTTAAAAGAATCTTAATAGTAGTATTAATTACAACAATTTGTTACGTATTATATTATTGTGTTTTTGCGTCAAACGAGAATTTTGAAAATTCGAAAAACGCCATTGTAGTATTAACAAGGGGTTATGATATTAATGAAAAGTATAATACATTAATAGAAAGAAATAATAATATATATGATAAATATTACAAGTTGTTAAACAATAAAAACGATTACGATATTATTGTTTTCCATGAAGGTAATATTAGTGAGGAACAACAGAAATATATCCAAACAAAAACTCCGGACCTTCCTTTAATTTTTACAAAGGTTGATTTTCAAAATAAAGTAGTAAATCATGAATTTTGTCCTAATACCAAAACGTCTGAATCATTCCCTATGGGTTATAAAAACATGTGTTATTTCTGGAGTATATCGTTTTTAGAATATTTAAAAGATTACACTTATGCGATAAGAGTCGACGAAGATTGTGTGATAGACACTATTGACTCAAACCTAATAGAAAATTATAAAAAAGAGAACATAATGTTTGCCTCAGCAAGACAGGAGGGAACAGACGACATATCAGTTACAACCGGAATGAAAGAATTTTTTAAAAGTTATACAGAAAAACATAATATAACTCCCAAAACTGAAAAGGCAGATGTCCCTTATACAAATTTCATGATAGTAAATATTCAGTATTTTAGAAATAACGAAGACGTTAAAAATGTTTTATATGAAATTGATAAATCAGAGTGTATCTTTTCAAATAGATGGGGAGATGCGCCAATATGGGGATATATACTTTGTCATTTGATTGAAAAAAATTTATATAAAACAGATACTAGCATAAGTTATTTCCATGGGTCACTTAACGATAGAGTAAATCCACATTAACAACAAAAAATATTTTGTCAGTTGTTTATAAAAATTATTATTCTCTCTCAATAAATTTATAAATCACATATAAACTAAGTATACTTATTGAGCCTAGGAAAAATGCACAAGTTTTATCCTTATACATTGATTCATATACCGGTGTTTTAATATCTACAGCTTCAGCAACATATTGAGTTGGTCTTTTTTGAATTGGTTGATTCACTATATGATTCTTTTGATTATTTTTTTGTAAAACAGAATCCTTTAATACATCCGGAGTATGTTCGTACTCTTTCATTTCGTCCATAAAATCATCTGGTCCTAATTTTTTAAAATTTTCTGATAGTGCGAATGGAATAGAATATTTGCTTTCCAATAAGTCTGTCCCGTTTATGGTTTGCATAATAATAGTTTTTTCAGCATCGCCTAAATTTTGTTTCGTGTCATTATTTTCGTTCATTTTTATAATAGTCTCCGATGTATTTACTTTATTAGACATATATTATTACAGCATACATTATATTTTTGGCGAAAGAATAATTGGAAAACGAATGATTTATGAATGACAGAAATAAATATAAAGATATTGGTATTATATTTGTAGTAAACATGTGCGGAATTTTTGCAATATTAAACAACGATATGCCTCTAGACTTTATTCAGAAGCAGTTTGAAAAAGGTTCAGGCCGCGGACCTGAACATTCGGTTTATAAAAACATTATGATTAAAGCCGATTACGGGTTTCATAGACTTGCTATCAATGGGCTAAATGATGAATCAAACCAGCCAATCATCATTGATAATATAGCTCTTATATGTAATGGAGAAATCTATAATTATAGAGAACTATACGAAGAAATAAACATAGAACCTGAAACTGATTCTGATTGCGAGGTTATTATTCATTTGTATTTAAAATATGGAATAGAACACACTCTCCAGTTATTAGATGGAGTTTTTTCGTTTATATTAACTGATTATAGGTCATATAATGAAAGTGCAAAAATGTATGTCGCTCGTGACCCTTATGGTGTACGACCACTGTATCTCTTACAATCTAGTGAAAAAAATAAGGTTGTGGCGTTCGCATCTGAATTAAAGCAACTTTCGGAAATTTGTTCGTCACTAAATAAAAAAATGAGACGAAACGAATCATCAATGTCTATTGATAACGAGAGTATAAAAGATAAATATAAAGTAAGTCAATTTGTTCCGGGTAGTTATTCTGTTTATGAATTAGCTATAACAGTAATGGCGAAATGGAACGCGACCAAAGAATTTGTATCCTATCACTCTACTGGGTTTAGTAGCACAATTTATAATAGTGTATATGACCCAACTACAATTGCGTCACAAATTCAGTTTTATTTTATAAATGCTATTCGTAAACGATGTAGTACGACAGAACGACCTATTGCTTGTCTATTATCGGGTGGATTAGATAGTAGTTTAGTAGCGGCTTTGGTTAATGAGTTTCACATAGAGAATGGTCTTCCTAAGCTAGAAACGTATAGTATAGGTCTTGTTGGTTCAGAAGATTTGGAAAAGGCCCGAATAGTAGCCAATTATCTGGGTACAGTTCATAATGAAATTATTTTGACTGAAGACGACTTTTTAAATGCGATTCCAAATGTTATTGAGGCGATTGAAAGTTATGATACTACGAGCGTTCGAGCAAGCATTGGTAATTGGCTACTGGGAAAATACATTTCGGAAAATAGTCAAGCAAAGGTCATATTTAATGGAGATGGTTCCGACGAGCTTTGCGGTGGATATTTATATATGCATAAAACACCTGATAATTTTGAGTTTGATAAGGAATGCCGTCGTTTATTAAAAGATATTTATTTGTTTGATGTTCTTCGTTCGGATAAGTCTATTTCGTCACATGGCTTAGAACCTAGAACCCCTTTTTTGGATAGAGCTTGGACACAGTTTTATTTATCAATTCCCGCTGGAATTCGAAATCATAAAATGAACGGACAGTGTGAAAAGTTCCTATTAAGGAATGCTTTTTGCGCTGAAAATTATTTAAATAGTCAGGGACTACCACTTTTGCCAAGTGAAATTTTGTGGCGTAGAAAGGAGGCTTTTAGTGATGGAGTTTCCGAGCATAGTAGGTCTTTGTATCAAATTATACAAGAACACTGTACACACAAATTTAAAGAAGAGGATTATCGGGTATACGATGCGTTGGTTTATAATGAAGAAGATATTGTTGAATCTGTATCTAGATTAAACCAGAAGATGTTTGAAATTAACGAACATTTGATTCCCAAGACAACTGAACAATATTATTATCGTAAATTATTTGAGGAATTTTATCAAGGCATGAGTCATATTGTACCTTATTTTTGGATGCCTAAATATGTTGATGCTAAAGATGCAAGTGCACGCACACTAGAACTATATAATGATGAAAACTAGATTAACAAAAATAATATTTTAATAAATATTATTTTACTGATAAAATCCATATTTTGATTGAAGCGCGCCAAATAGAGTTGAATTTTCAATTGGGGTATTTGCATAATAATTTGCTGATTCTGATGATTGGAGTAAAGGACTGGCTGCATAACTATAACTGGCTAAGGTTTGTGTATTAGATTGGTTATTATTTATATCAGAATAACTATTTGATGGAGTATAATATTGATTGCTCTGATTATTTTGAGAATCTATTGGAAGAATCATATTAGAATCAGTATAATAAGACCCAGGGCCTGGTGTAAAAGCATAATCAGGTATTGATTTGCTTTTGGGAGCATTAGAATAATTTGTGTTGTTTATTTGATTTGTTGCCGAAAATAAAAATGCCGGAGTAGAAAATGAAGGTGTTACTATAAAATTAGGAGTTTGACTATTAGATTGATTTGAAGTTGGTGTAGGATTTATTAATGAAATTTCGCCAGGTGCTTGTGGTGTGGTGAAAAACATAGACGAATCTTTTGTTGTTGAATAACTATATGATGGTGTTGGGCTCATTGTACTAGTTTGAGAAGGAGTATATGTTTGTGTGATTGAAGGAGTCATTGTTGCGGTTGTCATTGGCGTTATTGTAGGAGTTAAACTGTTTGTCATAGTAGGAGTCATTGTGGCGGTTGTCATTGGCGTTATTGTAGGAGTCATTGTGTTGGTCATAGTAGGAGTCATTGTTTTGGTCATAGTAGGAGTCATTGTGTTGGTCATAGTCGGAGTCATTGTGTTGGTCATAGTTGGTGTGTTAGTGTATGTTCCTGAAGGAGTCATCGTGTTGGTCATGGTAGGAGTCATTGTATTGGTCATAGTAGGAGTCATTGTATTGGTCATAGTGGGAGTCATTGTGTTGGTCATAGTAGGAGTCATTGTATTAGTTATAGTTGGAGTCATTGTATTGGTCATAGTTGGAGTCATTGTATTGGTCATAGTTGGAGTCATTGTGTTGGTCATAGTTGGAGTCATTGTGTTGGTCATAGTTGGAGTCATTGTATTGGTCATAGTTGGAGTCATTGTATTGGTCATAGTAGGAGTATTGGTCATTGTCCTAGTTGGTGTGTTAGTGTATGTTACTGAAGGAGTCATCGTGTTGGTCATAGTGGGAGTCATCGTGTTGGTCATAGTCGGAGTCATTGTATTGGTCATAGTTGGAGTCATTGTATTAGTTATAGTAGGAGTCATTGTGTTGGTCATA